>Ga0181598_1000026_pt1 | contig 108965 bp, 102 predicted proteins | sample 041ome_4_FD_153295 | JGI IMG/M metagenome (GOLD analysis project Ga0181598, IMG submission 153295) | Coastal salt marsh microbial communities from the Groves Creek Marsh, Skidaway Island, Georgia - 041404US metaG (spades assembly) | ecosystem: Environmental > Aquatic > Marine > Intertidal zone... | reverse complement strand
CCAGACTGATTGGCTGAATACAAAATGGAGGACAAGGACGAGACGTTTTCGCAAACGATGCGTCTACGTTGTTGCCGTTATCCTGCACACGCTGGATCGTAATGATCTTACCGTTATGCTTGACTTGTGCAGTCGCTTTTCCACCAAAAGTGATATCGACCGGCTTATTTTCAGCGTTGGCTGCAAACGGAGCGATCGTCATCGCCACTGCTACCAATGCTCCTGCTAGTGTTTTTTGGATACCCATATTCAATTTCCTTTTCGATTATTTTTTTCGAAGGCAGCTCACCGTCACAACGATTCCCCTTCATCTGAGCACGAGTCCTCTAGCTCAGAGTCTGTTGGGCAAGGCTTCCCATCTGCACAAGTCTTCGCCTCTTCGGCAGTCGCTGTACTCACCAGTGATGACATCGGCAATAGCCCAAGACCCACCACGATAATCAAGACTTTAAAGAGGTCAAAACGCATACTAACGGACTCCTCGATTTTAGTTCTAACGATATAACCGTTTGCTCAGTCTACAATGCTTTTAATACTTCCGATTTTGGGTAGGACTAAAGTCCTACATAATCAAGATAGAATAAACGTCACCAACCGGAAAATAATTAAACTGGCTATCTTTATCCCCACGAAGAATAACGCTCCCATTAACCTATCTGCGCCCTCACAATTCATTGCACGAAAATTGGTTAACCATCATTTGAATCAACGCATCAGGCGCTTTCATAGAAAAATCCGCAACATCCGGCCAATACTCCAAATAGGCGCTGACCAACACCTCATCCGCATCAGATTGCCATGGCACGGTATAGCATGAGCCGTCAGACTGCGGCCCTTTCCTCGCGTCAACAATTCCGAGCAAGTAGCCAAGAGCAACCTGAGATTCTTGGGATAACGCATCGTAAAGATCCTGGGCACTCATGAACGCATAGTTATCGTGGGTCTCACCGGTCTGAGCCGCCGCAGGTTCTGGAAGGGCCAGCGCAAACCACGCAAAACAGATAACCAGTGCGCCGACCAATACGTTATTGTTTTTCATCGAAATCCTCTACACTCCGAACATCTGTCACAGGGAATGCTGATGCGAGTAGCTCAACAACGGGTCGCGGAGATCATGAATAAAGGACGCCTCGGTGATCGCGTCAGTAAGCGCGTGGACCTTGCGTTGTCTCTACTGATCCTTGCAAATCTGATCGCTGTTTGCTTGGAATCGGTAGACAGTATCGCGGCGATCTACGGACCGCAACTGTTGGCTTTTGAAATGATCTCTGTTTCGATTTTTGCAGCCGAATATGTATTACGGCTATGGTCAGCCCCGAAACGGAGCGATTTAGATGGTGAAACAGCGACCGCTAAACGGCTTCAATACATGTTCAGCTTCACCGGAATCGTCGATTTATTGGCTTTACTACCAAGCTTTTTACAATGGCTAATTCCAGGCGCTGATCTACGCTGGCTCCGCGTTCTCAGGATGATTCGGCTATTAAAGCTCAGCCACTATTCTTCGGCCCTCGAAGACCTCATCTCTGCCATCTACGAAGAGAGACGAGCATTTGGAGCAGCACTTTACCTTCTCGGTATCGCACTGTTCTTAGCCAGTGCACTGATTTACGTGGCTGAAAACAAAGTCCAACCTCAAGTATTTTCATCTATCCCAGAAACCATGTGGTGGGCGATCATCACCCTGACTACTGTCGGCTACGGCGACGTTTCTCCCATTACACCGCTTGGGAAACTCATTGGCGCACTAACCGCATTGATGGGAGTCTGTACTGTCGCGCTACTCACTGGAATTGTCGGCAACGCTTTTGCCAACCAATTGCAAAAACGAAAGGCCATCTTTGAAGCCGAAGTCGATCACGCGCTTGCCGACGGTGTCATTACATCAGACGAGGCAGCGCATATTGATCGTCTACGGCAGGAATTTAACCTATCAGAAGAACACGCGCGCGCGATCATCGCATCGCTGACCGAACGACATCGAAAACAGTTGTAAACCAACGGATCTCATCACAATTCACCGATGGGCAAGTGATTTGCTTACCCAAACGAAATGTAAAAACAAAAATTACGATTAAATTCAATCAATTAGTCGAATATCTCTTCTATTTCTTGAATGACTTGGTTAGCGTTTAATCGCCTAACAGGCTTTTTCGGTGTGCTTGTTTCAGTCACATAATCTGTGGGGGGTTATCGACACTGAATCACTCGACGGATCGAGGTTAGAGGCATGAGGCCTTAAGTAACACCAAACCGCTGCCACGCAGCGGTTTTTTTATGGTGCCGGTGGCCAGACTCGAACTGGCACGAGGTTTCCCTCTCCGGATTTTAAGTCCGGTATGTCTACCAATTCCATCACACCGGCGTGCAACCCTTGGTTAGCGAAGGGCAAAATTATACAGCGTTCGGTTGGATTTAAAAGCGATCAGTTGGAACTGTTTGCCTGAACACGAGCCACATCAGACCCAAGGCCTAAGTCAATTGCCGTCAAACCCATGCTGATTCCAGCATTAGTCACCACATCACCAAGAATCCGTCCGTGGCTCAGAGCCTCATATCCACAAGCAACGCGCATCTTGGATGCATTTTGCCGATCGGCAAAATCCAATGCGGCATTAGCACCGATCAGTGCGGGGATCAATCCAGCCGATGCGACAGTCAATACAGGCGTCGCCACAATACGACCCCATTTGAGCTCGTCATGAGTGGACTCGGTTTCGATGGCCTGCGTACAGGACTCACCCGCGATCGCTACTTGATCCGCCTCCATGTCGCGAGCAGTCTGATGGCTCACACTGGAACAACCCGACAAGGCAACCATCATCACCATCCAGACGGCATTTTTAGTGAACATGCATTTCGGTCCAAATCACACCAGTTGAGGTGATACCATCATTTCGACAAACCAAGCGACTAATCCACTGCAGAGTCTTTGGTCACGGGAAGCAAATGCGGCCAGGCAGCTTTCAGATAGGAGCCCATCGACCAAAGCGTCAAGAGTGCAGCCACGACCAAAATCCATAACCCTGGATGGGTCAATGTCTGCTCAATTGGCAGCGCCAGGCAGACTGTAATCGCCAACATCTGAGTCGCCGTCTTCACCTTGCCAAGCCAACTGACAGCAACGTGTCCTCGTTGACCAATCTCGGACATCCACTCACGCAATGCACTGACCACAATTTCTCGACCGATAATGACAATCGCCGACAAGGTCACCAGCACTGAATCAAACGCATCGACCAGCAACACTAATGCAGCCGCCACCATCAGTTTGTCGGCCACAGGGTCTAAGAACGCGCCAAATGCAGATTCTTGACTCAGACGGCGGGCAAGCCAACCGTCCAACCAATCCGTCAACGCAGCGATCACAAACACAAAAGCAGCCAGTTCCCCTGCGTATTGGAAGGGAGTCAGCCAGACGAGAACTAATACCGGAATTAAAGCGACGCGGATTAGCGTTAGTACATTGGGTAAATTCACACAGGTCTCTCAGTCAGCATGCAACGCAGAGTACACTAATTCAGCGGTTTGGTGACTCATCCCTGATACCTTGGCGATATCAGAGACACTGGCGCGCGCCAATTCGCGGAGACCGCCGAAATGTCGCAAAAGCGACTGACGGCGCTTCGCGCCGACTCCAGGGATTCCTTCAAGGGGGCTTTGTGATCGAGCCTTCCCACGCGCCTGCCGGTGCTTTGTAATGGCAAACCGGTGCGCCTCGTCACGGATATGCTGGATCAAATGCAGCGCAGGTGCTGTCGAGGGTAATGATAGTTCCTCACCAGTATCAGCGCGATGCAATAATTCAAACCCTGCTTTTCGAGAGGGCCCTTTCGACACACCTAGAACAAAGAGATGATGCACCCCCAACTCCGAGAGTATCTCGATCGCTTCGGTTAATTGCCCTTTCCCGCCATCGATAATGAGCACATCCGGCAGTGGAACCTCTCCTGTTTTGACGCGTCGATAGCGTCTTGAGAGCGCCTGTCGCATCGCTGCATAGTCATCGCCCGCGGTGACATCAGTGATATTGAAGATCCGATAGTCACTTTTCAAAGGCCCTGAGGCATCAAATACAACACAACTGGCAACCGTTGCCTCACCAGAGGTATGACTGATATCAAAGCATTCAATTCGCTCCGGGATGTCCAGTGCAAAACGTTCCGCGAAATCCTTCAATCGCTTCGCCTGACCGTCGCGGGTCGATAGCCGAAGCGCCAATGATTCCTCGGCATTGGTTTTCGCCAAATCCAGAAACTGCTGTCGTACGCCTCGAACCGCATGCGCGATGCGCACTTTTCGCCCAGAGTGTTGAGATAAGGCATCAGCCACCAATGTCGCTTCGTGAACTGGATGTGAACAGATCACTTCAGGCGGCACCGAGCGTGCCGATGACAGATAATATTGTGGAATAAATGCATCCAGAATTTCTTCTGGCGTCTCGAGCAGACCAGCATCTGGAAATTGGCTATTCACGCCCAGTACGCGCCCACCACGCACACTCAGGATCGCAAGACAAATCCCCCCACTTTGTTGAAAAACTGCAATCGCATCAAGATCCGCTGAATCACTCTCCATCACCTGCTCCGCCTGCACCCGTCGGACCCGAGAAATGGTGTTGCGATAACGAGCGGCTTTTTCGAATTGCAGCGATTGCGCGGCTTCATCCATACGAGCCTCGAGCGATGCCAGTAACTCTCCACCACGCCCTTCCAAAAAGAGACGGGTATCATCCAAATCTTCCGCGTATTCAGCTTCTGTCACATAGTTCACGCAGGGCGCACTGCATCGTCCAATTTGGTACTGCAAACAGGGTCGACTGCGATTTTGAAAGACGCTTTCTTCACACTGGCGAATCTGAAACGTCTTCTGAATCAGATTCAAGGTCGACTTGACTGCTCCGGCTGACGGAAATGGACCAAAGGTTTTACCCCCACTCTGCCGATGACCTCGGCGATAGTAGAGACCAGGGAAACGATGGCTCGTGTTCATGAAAATATAAGGGTAGGACTTATCATCTCGGAGCAAGATGTTATAGGGGGGCCTTGAATCCTTAATGAGATTTTGCTCAAGCAGCAATGCCTCAACTTCATTACGGGTAACGGTGATTTCAACCTGTGCGATCTTCGACACCATCGCCATGGTCTTTGAGGCAAGCCCGCTGCCTCGAAAATAACTCGACACACGGGCTTTCAGGTTTTTCGCTTTACCAACGTACAGAATATTCCCGGACGCATCCTTCATCTGATAGACGCCCGGACGCACCGTTAAATTTTTCAAGAATCGCGAGGAATCAAATTCTGCCATCCTTGGATTCTACTCCCTTCATGCCATGGTTGTAGGCTAAGTGTGTTAACTCCACATCAGAATTAATGCCCAACTTCTCAAAAATGCGATACCGATAGGTGTTCACGGTTTTCGCTGACAAACAAAGCTGCTCGGCGATGTCTGGAGCGCGGATTCCGTCCACCACTAAATCACACACCGTGAGCTCTCGTGCTGACAATCGATCAAAGGGGTTATCCGAACAAAACCGACTTAATGCCAATGCTTGCGCAACCTTCACTGACAAATGAACATCACGCCGAACGACTTTGCGCAATCCTTGTAAGAGATCAACACCGGAGACGCTGGTATCGACCAAGCCCATCACGCTCATCGATAAGAGTGACTGACATTCCACCGCTCGAATCGATCTCAGATACACCATTAATTGCGTCTGAGGTAGGGCACGCTTCAAACGATCGACGAGAACCAATGCGCTGAACTTTGGGCAACCACCATCAAGCAACAGCAGTCGAGGAGGATCTAGCGCGAGCTCATCAAGCATAAGACGGCCCTGGAATCGAACAAGTGATACATCGAACTCAGACCCAGCCACCGAAGCCTCGATGCCTTCAAGCAGTAAAAGTTGGTGAGATATACAAGCAATCGAAATGGGCATCAGATCCTCCTCAAGTTTGGCGAGGAGACTGTATGCGAAGACAGCCGTTTGAGCGCGCTATCGGACTTCGGACCAATATTAGAGAATCAGAACCAAGAGAATCAAACCCAAGGTCAAACGGTAGGCAACAAATGGCAACAAGCCCAAACGCTCGATCCATGACAGAAATAAGCGAATACACACATAGGCCGACAAAAAGCTGACCAGAACACCAATGCCGATCGAATCCCAGGCAACCGGTTCTGTCGCGTCAAGCAAATCCTTGGTCTTCAATAAAGCAGCACCCAAGATAATTGGGATCGATAGCAAAAATGAAAACTTAGCAGCGATACGCCGCGATAAACCGAGCCATAAGCCTGCAGTTAAGGTGATCCCAGAGCGTGATGTTCCAGGAATTAAGGCTAACGCCTGGGCGAGACCGATGAACAGAGCTGCTTTGACTCCGATGCTCGCAAAGCCTCCACGTCCGGATTGATAATGCGCCCACCAAAGTAATAAACCAAAGCCAATGGTCGCAGCTGCAATCACCAATTCGCTGCGGAGCGTTCCCTCAATCCAATCCTTTGCCAAAACACCAGAGATGACCGCAGGAAGCGTTGCCAATCCGATCAACCAACCCAGTCGCGCGTGTCGCCGATAGCGACGCCCCCAATCAACCAACATCCCAGTAGCAATGCGCCGGATTTCAATCCGCAGACTGACGATCACCGCACCCAATGAACCAAAATGAACCGCGACATCAAAGGCGAGACCTTGATCAGGCCAACCAAGAACTGCGGACGGCAAAATTAAATGCGCAGAACTTGAAATCGGCAGAAATTCCGTTAACCCCTGAATCAACGCCAGGAAAAACGCATACTCAACGGTCATAAAGTTTCGAAGGTTGTTCAGCTAACGGTTTCCATGAGACCGTTTGTCTCACATAGCGTGGGGTCAGTCGATGCCCATCAATCCATCGCGAGGAATCCATTTGTAATGCCAGATCTCGTAAGGTTTGCAAGCTCGGAATCACCGGGATGACCTCTACTGCAAAACGGTCTTGCTCCTCATGATGACAAATCCAGGTGTCATCAGGTGAAAGTTTATTGACTGGTTTCAATTGCAGAGACCCGAATGTGCCATCAGCCTGTCGATCCAAGCCCACATATACCTCATCCATCCGAGCATCCAAGATTGCCCCATGCGACGACTGAGCAGCCTCAGCGACTAACGAGAGTTGATCCACAGGCAACACTTGCAAAGGAGTCACTAAATCCAGCGCATGAATACAGGACACTGCGATACGGAGACCGGTGAAACTGCCTGGTCCATTCACCACAACGCATCGATCAATGTCACTCACTGAAAGGTTGCATTCAGCACAGAGTTTGCGAATCGACTCCAGTAAAACTGCGTCATGACGACCCTCGATTCGCTCACGAGTCACCCAAAGTGATCCAGAGACTAATCCAACAGAGAGTCGATCACGTGAAGCATCGATGTACAAACAATCCATCAGTATTCGCCCATCACCAACCAACGATGCCTAAACAATAGTCCGCTCCATGCGAGAGCCCAGTCGCGTTAAGAATTCATAACCAATGGTATTCGCTTTTGTTGCCAGAGTATCGATCGAAATTGTTGGACCCATGATCTCAACCCAGCTTCCAACCCGATGTCCGGATAAACGACTGACATCAACGGTCACAAGATCCATGCTAACGCGGCCGACAACCGGGCAGCGCTCACCGTCAATGGCGACTTCACCACGACCACTCAGCACGCGTTGATAGCCGTCGGCATAACCCACACCAATCGTCGCCAGTTGCATCTGATGTTGGGCAACAAATGATCCGCCATAGCCGACTGTTTCACCTGGCTGGACTCGCTGCAATTGAAGAATCTGCGCTTGCCATGTCACGACTGGCTGAAATCCTTTGGGATCCATCGGGTCGGGTGATCCCCCGTATAACCCAATGCCTGGCCTAACCAGATCAAATTGGTAATTCTCACCCAACAGAATCCCAGCAGTATTCGCCAGTGAACTGGGCGGACACCTTGACCCTAATGCGTCCCTCACAGACTCAAATTGAGCCAGTTGCTGCTGACTCTGCGAAGAGTCTGATTCGTCTGCGGAGGCAAGATGGCTCATCAAGAGTGATGGCTGACAGCACCCCATCAGCTCTGGCAGCCTTTCAAACTCATCGTGCGGAATCCCCAACCGTCGCATCCCAGTATCGATGTGCAATGCGGGACGAAGGCTCGCGATACCTTGAGTCGTTGCTTCGTCAGAAGTATTGATCACAGGCCGAATGTTTTTGTCCCTGGCCACTGAAAATTCATCCGGCGTATATCCATGAAATGCATAAATCACCGCATCAGGAAGTAAGGATCGCAGTGCCAAGGCTTCTTCAAGATAGGCCACAAAATACGTACGACACCCAGCTTCCCATAAGACGGGAGCAGCGAACTGGATACCGACTCCGTAGGCGTTGGCTTTGATTGAGGCTGCGCACTCCGCTTGGCCTGAAAATGACGACAGGCGTTGGTAGTTATCTGCCAGCGCCTGTCTTGAGAGAAGTAGCCGAGGCTTTCGGCTCATCAATTATTCGCCTCGAAGGGCACTAAAGATTTCGTCTCGGATCTCTTCGACCTGACCGACACCTTGCACACGGTTCATTGAAGGCGCTGTTGCCGGGTGATTTTTTGCCCAAGACGAGTAAAAGTGAATCAATGGCTCGGTCTGTTCGTGGTAAACCGATAACCGATCACGAACGACAGACTCACGGTCATCATCCCGCTGAATCAACGGCTCACCAGTCTGATCATCAAACCCATCTTTCTTCGGTGGATTGTAAATGATGTGGTAAGTCCGACCCGATGCTAAATGCACCCGACGACCTGCCATGCGCTCGATGATTTCCTCATCATCAACCGCCACCTCGACGACGTGATCGATGTCCACACCAGAATCACGAAGCGCCTCAGCTTGCGGGATCGTCCGCGGAAATCCGTCAAACAAACATCCATTGGCACAGTCAGGCTGCTCAAGTCGCTCTTTGACAAGACCGATAATAATGTCATCAGATACCAATCGTCCTGCATCCATCACTTCTTTCGCAGCCAGCCCCAGTGGGGTTTCAGCTTTCACCGCTGCTCGCAACATATCTCCGGTCGAAATCTGAGGAATTCCAAACTCTTTGCAAATGTATTGAGCTTGCGTTCCTTTCCCTGCGCCAGGCGCGCCTAACAATATGACTCGCATGTGCTATCGCACTCCTTATTGAAATAATCCGAAACCCTATCCGGATTTCAGGTGTTTGCGCAAGTTATCTAATGGTGCAACTACCCAGTATTCCGCATGCCAGCGGCGATTCCATAACTTCCAATCCCGTGGATTATCTCAAGGCTCAGACGCTTTTCGCCTGGTCCCATAGTCCATTTTTTTCGTTGTCGGTTGCGATCGTCAGATCGATCCCTTTAGACTCAGCAAATCGAATGACCTGACTGATCCGGGATTCAAATTTTTGTGTGGCCAATCGAAGCGATTGCTCACTGTTAATACCAAGATGCCTTGCAAGGCTGACCATTGTAAAGAGCAAATCACCATATTCTTCAATCACCGCCTCTGAATCTTGAGCACTGCGGGCGCGCTCAAGCTCACTAAGCTCTTCGGAGACTTTCTCCAGAACGCCATCAATGGTTGGCCAATCAAAGCCAATTCGGGTCGCGCGTTTCTGGATTTTCTGGGCTCGAGTTAACGATGGGAGTGAAAGCGGAACATCATCAAATAAATCCAGTTGCCCGCGAGTTGCACGTTCTTCTTCTTTTTTGGCTTCCCAGGTGTGCTTGATCGATTCAACAGACGCGCCGGCACTCTTCCCGAAACTCCCAAAGGTTCCGTCAGAAAATACATGCGGATGACGAGACAGGAGTTTAGACACGATGGCATGAATGACATCATCCAGCGTGAATCGCCCGTCTTCTTCAGCGATACGCGCATAGAAAATCACCTGAAACAGTAAATCTCCCAGCTCGGCGTGCAATTCATCAAGCGCACCACGCTCGATGACATCAGCCACTTCGTAAGCTTCTTCCAACGTAAAAGGCACGATACTTTGATAAGTCTGCGCCCGATCCCACGGACAGCCGTGCTCAGTATTCCTGAGACAAGCCATTAAATGGACAAGATCGTTGAGTTGATAGCTCATCCTGAACGGATCCGTTTAGCGGCAATCACATTGTGGATCTGTTGCACGCGATCAAGGACTTGCGACAATTGCGACAGTCCATCGACTTCGATGGAGAGTTGCAGCCGAGCCGTATGATCGGTTGCGTCGGTTTGTGTCGACATGCCCGTCACATTCACTCGCTCATTCGCTAAAATCGAGGTCACATCGCGCAATAATCCTTGCCGATCGTAAGCGCTGACTTCAATCTCAACGGGATAGGTTTCAACCTGAGTTTCACCCCAAGAGACTTCAATCATTCGCTCTGGATGTTCTTCCTCGAGAGATAACGCGTTCCCACAATCATCGCGATGAATGCTGACACCGCGGTTTTTGGTGATGAAACCGACGATCATATCGCCAGGGACAGGATGGCAGCAGGTCGCGATTTGCGTCAATAACTGACCCACGCCACGAATCTGGATGCCATCGGTCCGTTCTTGAGGGGAGGCCTGACGCGGCTCTAGATCTAACTCTCGTTGCGTTACACCCGACAGGCGACTGACGGCGCCCACGACCTGAGAGACGCGAACATCACCCGCTCCAACAGCAGCATAGAGATCTTCGGCGGCTTGTAAATTGAGTGATTCAGCGACCGATCGCAAATCAAACGAACCAAGCGCTAAGCGTTTGATCTCAGCATCAATCAATTGCTTCCCTGCCGACACATTTTGGTCGCGATCGAGCTGTTTGAACCAAGCCTGGACTTTTGCACGAGCTCGCGATGTTTTGAGATAACCCAGATTTTGGTTCAGCCAGTCTCGGCTCGGGCGTGCCTCTGTTTGTCGAAGAATATCGACCTGGTCGCCCACCTTTAAACGGTAGGTCAAAGGCACAATTTTCCGATTCACCTTCGCGCCCCGACAGGAATGGCCGATCTCGGTATGCACTTTATAAGCAAAGTCCAAGGGGGTCGATCCGGCTGGAAGATCGATCACATGACCATCGCGGGTAAACACGTAAATCCGGTCTTCCAATACATCCTGACGCAGCGCATCGGAAAGCTCACGCAGGTCACCCACATCATCATGCCAATCGAGTACCTGTCGCAGCCAAGCGATTTTTTCTTCATAGGCTTCGCCACTAATATCGGTGTCAGTCCCCTTGTATTTGTAATGGGCGCAGACACCATATTCAGCTTCATCATGCATTTGGTGCGTTCGGATTTGCACTTCAACAACTTTGCCTTGTGGCCCGATCACTGCGGTATGCAGCGAGCGATAACCGTTCGGCTTTGGCGATGCGATATAGTCGTCAAACTCATGCGGGATACTTTTAAAAGCACCGTGCACGAGACCCAGGGCCGCATAGCAATCACGCACAGAATCCACCAGGATACGAATCGCTCGAACATCATAAATTTGCGAGAAATCGACTTGTTTACGCTGCATTTTTCGCCAAATTGAAAAGATATGTTTGGCTCGCCAAGTCAAATCTGAACGAATCTGCTGTCCAGCCAAAATCTCCTGAATCGAGTCCACCAACTGCTCGATGTAACGTTCGCGATCTTCCCGACGCTCAGCCAGCGATTGCGCGATTTGTTTATAAGCGCCCTCTTCGAGATACCGAAAGGACAGGTCTTCCAATTCCCACTTTAAATGACCGATACCAAGACGATGTGCCAAAGGCGCGTAGACGTCAGAGACTTCACGAGCGACTTTGAGTCGTCTGGCCTTATCAGCGGACTTCACGGCGCGAATGGCGGCGGTTCGTTCAGCCAGCTTGATCAGTGCCACGCGGACATCATCAATGACCGCTACCAGCATTCGGCGAACGGCGTCTGCTTGATGTTCAGCGGCGCCTAAGAATTGTTGAGGCACATCCTGCCGCGTTTGGCTGATAATCGCCATTTGCTGAACACCCTCAATCAACTTTGCGACCGTCTTGCCAAATGCCTCCCGGACATCACGCAGTTGCAATCGACCAATCCGGACCGAGCGATACAACAGTGCAGCAACCAAGGCATCTTCATCGATTGGCATCGTCGACAGAATATCCGCCATCTCAAGGCCAAACCGATGTGCATCAGGCCCTCGCCAGTCTTTGGCAGCTTCATCCTTGAGCTCGAGCTCTTCGATCAGCTGAATGGCTTGACTCAGTTTGGCACTGGTCTCGAGATGGGCTTGCCTGGCGAAGCGTTCAGCCCAGTTTTCGAGCGATAAATCCGAGTCCAATTGAATCGGATGAATTTCACGCGCCTTAACCACGCGCCCCTCGCTGTACAAAAAGCGCCATCGATTCCATGTGTGCGGTGTGTGGGAACATATCCATCATCCCTAAATGGGTCATCTTGAAACCACGTTCAATCAACAGTTTTGCATCTCGGGCGAGCGTCGCTGGGTTACACGACACATACAACACGCGCTGAATGTTTTTCAGTGGTAGTTCTTCAAGCACTTCTTTGGCGCCAGATCGCGGAGGATCCACAATCAATGTATCCCAAGGCTCCTTCGCCCAACTTTGCTCAGCAATCGACTTGGTTAAATCAAATGCGACTGCCTGAATATTATCCAGAGAATTGTGACGAGCGTTTTGCAACACACGATGAACCATCGTTTCTGACACCTCAACGCCGACGACCTCGCGACTGCGAGTTGCTGCCGCTAGAGTAAAATTACCTAGCCCACAAAACAGATCGAGCACTCGTTCTGAGCCTTGCAAGTCCAGAAGCTCTATGGCTTGTATCATCATCGCTCGATTCATCGCTGCATTGATTTGCGTAAAATCGGTGACCGCAAATTGATACTCCAAACCAAACTCGCCAATTCGGTACGTTAAACGCTCAGGACCATCGGCTGGCCATAAACGAGCAACAGTATCCGGTCCTTTCGGCTGTAAATAGACGTGCCACCCAGTGCTCTTCGCTAAATGAATCCATTGTTCGAGGTCGGCTGCAGACAATGGCTCAAGATGCCGGACGACCACCGCCACAGTATCGTCACCGGCGGCCACTTCCACTTGGGGAATGCGATCAGGTGCAGACAACGCTGCAATGGTTGTTTCCAGCTGGTCCAGTGATTGACCGATGCGCGGATCCAGGACTGGACACCCATCGATATCTGCAATGAAATTCGACCCACGCTCACGAAAGCCGACCAATACGCGACCTTTCGCATGCACCCAACGAACGCCTAATCGTGCGCGACGACGATACCCAAGGGTGGGGCCCAACAATGGCGGGAGTCGTGTCACCTGATCGAGAGCAATTCCCTCGCGCGTCATGAGCTCGTCGAGCGTGTTTGATTTATGGTTAATTTGCGACTGATGCGGCAGATGTTGTAACGAACAACCGCCGCACACGGCAGCATGCGGGCATTCAGGTTGGCCGCGGGCGGGTGATGGCACAAGAATCTCCTTGGCCACTCCTTCAGCAGTTTTTGACGATTTCTTTGTGACCCGGACAGACACTAACTCGTCTGGAAGTGCACCATCGATAAAGAGCATTCGTTCGCCCCAGCGAACCAACCCACGACCCTCATGAGATAGCTTCGTTACCCGAATCGGAAAATCCGGGGTTTGCTTACGACGGGGGGCACGTTTTGAAGTTCGTTGCTTCATCGTGGGAATAAGTCGGTCGATAGGTAACGATCGCCTCGGTCACAAATGATGCACACCACCACACCGCGCTCGAGTTCTCGGGCCACACGGAGCGCTCCAGAGACCGCTCCACCGGCACTGACTCCGCAGAAAATCCCTTCATTGACAGCCAACTGTCGAGCCATGTCTTCTGCTTCATGCTGGTCAATATCGAGGGTCAGATCGACGCGCTTGGGATCGAAAATTTCAGGCCGGTAGGCAATTGGCCAGCGACGGATCCCGGCGATTTTCGACCCATCGCTTGGTTGAAGACCCACAATAGTCACGTCTGAGTTCTGCTCTTTGAGGTACTGAGACACCCCCATGATCGTTCCTGTCGTACCCATTGCACTGACAAAGTGTGTCACCTCTCCTTGAGTATCGTTCCAGATTTCAGGGCCTGTGGTTTCGTAGTGAGCACGCGGGCAGTCTGGATTGGCAAATTGATTCAACACGCGGCCATGACCCTCGCGCTCCATCTCTAAGGCCAGATCGCGAGCGCCTTCCATGCCTTGTGTTTCAGACACCAGAATCAACTCCGCGCCATAGGCAGTCATGGCACGTTTGCGCTCATCGGATAGGTTGTCTGGCATGATCAGGGTCATTCTGTACCCGAGAATGGCGCCAGTCATGGCCAGCGCAATGCCTGTGTTACCGCTGGTGGCCTCGATCAGACGATCACCGGGGTGAATTTCACCTCGCTCGGCAGCACCACGAATCATGTAGAACGCAGGCCGGTCTTTGACGGATCCGGCTGGGTTATTCCCTTCCATTTTGCAAAGCACGGTCACTTCGGGTGCGACCCCTTGGTTCAGACGCTGCAATCGGACCAGCGGGGTGTTGCCAAGTGTTGATTCGATGGTTGGATATTGCACGTGGACCTCCTGTGGCGCGATAGAATACCGCACTCGGCGCCCGAAGACTCGATGGATCAGTCGAAGGCTAACGGTTGCCGGAAATAACGCTCGTAGTGGGCTTCTGAAATGGTTAAGAACTCATGGTGCAGGCATTCCCAGAGCTCATGATTTGAGAGTGATTCAATCTCAGGGAGCTTCGATAACCCCAAATCAGCCAATCGGGCAAAGCGTCCCTTGGTTTGCCGAAACATGTCATAGGCCCAGCACTCAGGTGGTTGGTCCTTCCGATAGCGAAGTCCGTGAGACTCTAATGACTGTCGCAATTGATCGGCATCGATGACTAGCAGATAGCGATTCACCACATCCATCATCAACTGCGTGATCCGGCTCATCACCGCCCTCTTTTGGCCTTCATCGTATCGATTCCAGTCAACAATCTCATGCGCAAACCGCTTGCAGCCCCGGCAGACCGAATCACCGTAGGTTGTCGAACAAAGCCCAACACATGGGGTAAGTACACGCGGTTGCATTGGCAAATCCCATCAATCGTGCGGATGAATATCTAAGAGTTAGGACTTTGCTGTAAAAAACAATCGTGCAATGCGAAAAATTATAAAATGACCGAACTAACAATATTAGTCATTAATTAAACATTAATCCAAATTTAGTTGATTTTTGCACGCTCGCACATTCACAATTCAAACCAAACGAAAGGGAGAATTCACTATGTCACTGGATCTGATGAACGAGTCCATGGAGGACTGGAACAACAAGATCGCCGCCGCAGAAGAAATGATGCCGATCATTGGCCGGCTGTTCCGCGAAAATGCAATCGAAACCTCGATTTTTGGACGACTACTGAACAATCGAACAGTCATCAACATCATCAAATGCTGTCGCTTCGCGCGCCAGGTCGAAAATGAAGAACTGTCTGTCGAAGAGGCTCGTGATGTCTTGCTTGAAGCCGCAAAGCTTGGCCTCAATCCATGCCACGTGGATCTTGGGAAACTGGCTGTCAACTATCGTCGCTTCGGCAGCGGGCGAAGCCTCGCTGACTACGTTGCCGATGAATTAAAGGGTGCCACGGGCGACATGCCAGAGGCAGGCAAGAAAACTGATATCGTTTTATACGGTTTCGGTCGAATCGGCCGACTCCTGGCACGCGAACTGATCGCAAAATCAGGCTCCAAAGAAGCCATTCGTCTGCGCGCGATTGTCATTCGAAAAAATGGCGAGAATGACCTGATGAAACGGGCAAGCCTTCTCCGTCGCGACTCTGTGCATGGGTCCTTTGACGGAACCATTACTGTTGACCATGACAGTAATGCGATCATTGCGAACGGTCAGCGGATTCAGGTGATTTATGCCTCAAGCCCATCAGAAGTGGATTACACAGCCTACGACATCGACAACGCCTTGGTCGTCGATAACACCGGCAAGTGGCGAGACCGCGAGGGCCTTTCTCAGCACTTACAATCCAAGGGTGCGAGTCGAGTCCTGCTCACGGCGCCGGGCAAAGGTGATTTAAAAAATATCGTGCACGGAGTAAATCACCACGAGATCACTGATGCAGATGCCATTATTTCTGCCGCCAGTTGCACCACCAATGCGATTGCGCCAGTCCTTGGCGCCATTGATGAGAAATACGGCGTACAAAATGGGCACGTGGAGACGGTTCATAGTTACACCAACGATCAAAACTTGATCGACAACTTCCACAATGGCGATCGCCGTGGTCGAGCAGCCGCACTCAACATGGTCATCACTGAAACCGGAGCGGCCAAAGCCGTGGCGAAAGCATTGCCCCAACTAAAAGGTAAGCTCACCGGAAACGCGATCAGAGTTCCAACACCCAACGTGTCGATGGCGATCCTCAAGCTCAACCTCGATCAATCGGTTGAAAAAGATGAGCTCAACGACTACCTCCGGCATGTCGCGATTCACTCCAAGCTACAAAAACAAATCGATTACTCAAACTCACCTGAGGCGGTGAGCTCTGACTTCGTGGGATCTCGTGCAGCGGGAATCGTTGACGGCCTCGCCACCATCGCAACAGGGAACAACAGTTGCGTGGTGTATGTTTGGTATGACAATGAATACGGCTACAGTTGTCAGGTGATCCGATGCCTCCGTCAGATGACCAAAGCCACGTTGCCGGCCTACCCGATCGAAAATTAACCAACAGGGCAGTCTGCGACCAAGTATGGACGCAAGCCGCCCAGTTTTTTTGCTAAACTCTCGCTCGCCTTACGGCGCGCCGTGATCCGGGTCCCAAAAGGATCCACCCACCGCGCTCAAATTAACCTGAACAAGGACGATTACTGTGCTTGAAGAATATCGCAATCATGTCGAAGAACGTGCCGCTGAAGGCATCGTGCCAAAGCCGCTCAATGCTGACCAAGTCGCCGGCTTAGTTGAGCTTCTGAAGAATCCACCAGCTGGGGAAGATGCATTCCTGCTGGATCTACTGACCAACCGTATTCCCGCGGGCGTTGACGAAGCTGCTTATGTGAAAGCCGCATTCTTAACCGACGTCGCGAAGGGCGAAACGGCCTGCACTCTCGTCTCACGAGTCGAGGCAACACGCCTCCTCGGCACCATGCTCGGCGGATATAACATCCCACCACTGGTCGACCTACTCGATGATTTCGAAGTCGGACCAACGGCCGCTGATGCACTGAAGCAAACCTTATTGATGTTTGACGCCTTCCACGATGTGGAAGACAAGCGCCAAGCAGGCAACGCACTGGCACAGGAAGTGATGGAAGCCTGGGCCAATGGTGACTGGTTTACCAACAAGCCAGACGTACCCGCCGAAATCAAAGTCACGGTCTACAAGGTACCAGGCGAAACCAACACCGATGATCTGTCACCTGCAGTCGATGCCTGGAGTCGTCCAGATATCCCATTGCATGCGCAAGCGATGCTAAAAGCGCGTATGGACAATCCGCTGGAAACGATTGAAGCCTTAAAAGACAAAGGACATCCGATTGCTTATGTGGGCGATGTCGTTGGTACAGGCTCATCGCGCAAATCTGCGACGAACTCAGTGCTGTGGCACATGGGCCATGACATCCCCTTTGTTCCCAACAAGCGCTCAGGCGGAGTGTGTATTGGCGGCAAGATCGCTCCTATTTTCTTTAATACCATGGAAGATGCCGGCGCACTGCCGATTGAGTGCGACGTCACTCAAATGAACACCGGCGATGTGATCGTCATAAAGCCTTACGAGGGCGTGATTCAGAACGAGCAAGGCTTGACACTCGCAAACTTTGCACTAAAGAGCGACGTGATTCTGGATGAAGTGCGCGCTGGCGGACGCATTCCATTAATTGTGGGTCGTGGACTCACCACCCGTGCGCGCGAAGCACTGGGTCTTGGCACTGCTGATCTGTTCAGAACACCAACAGCACCGATTGAATCGACCAAGGGCTTTACACTTGCACAGAAGATGGTCGGAAAGGCCTGTGGCGTTGATGGAGTCCGCGCTGGAACCTACTGTGAGCCACGCATGACGACTGTGGGTTCGCAAGACACCACAGGCCCGATGACGCGCGACGAACTCAAAGAATTGGCGTGTCTTGGATTCCAAGCAGATCTGACCATGCAGTCCTTCTGTCACACTGCAGCCTACCCAAAGCCTGTTGATGTGGAAACACAACACACGCTTCCAGACTTCATCATGAATCGGGGTGGTGTCTCATTGCGTCCCGGCGACGGCATCATCCACTCCTGGTTGAACCGCATGTTGCTTCCTGACACGGTCGGAACAGGCGGCGACTCGCACACCCGATTCCCGATTGGCATTTCCTTTCCAGGTGGATCAGGCTTAGTGGCATTTGCGGCCGCAACCGGTGTGATGCCTCTTGATATGCCTGAATCCGTCTTGGTTCGGTTCAAAGGCAAAATGCAGCCAGGAATCACACTGCGTGATCTAGTCAACGCCATTCCTTATGCTGCCATTCAGCGTGGATTGCTCACTGTCGGTAAAGAAGGCAAGAAAAACTGCTTCTCTGGACGCATCTTAGAAATTGAAGGGTTACCAACCCTCACTGTCGAGCAAGCCTTTGAATTATCCGATGCATCAGCTGAGCGTTCCGCCGGTGGTTGTACGATCAAACTCGATGAGGCACCGATTCGTGAATACCTTGAGTCCAATATCACGTTGTTGAAATGGATGATCGCTGACGGCTATGGCGATCCTCGAACGATCGCACGTCGCATCCAAGCGATGGAAGCTTGGCTCAACAATCCAGAGTTGATGGAAGCCGATGCCGATGCGGAATACGCGGAAGTAATCGAAATCGATCTCAACGACATTGAAGAGCCTTTACTGGCATGCCCGAATGATCCTGATGACGTCAAGCCATTGTCTGAAGTTCAGGGAACAGCCATTGATGAGGTTTTTATCGGTTCGTGCATGACCAACATCGGTCACTATCGTGCAGCCGGTGAGCTGTTAAAGAAAGTCGGATCGATTCCAACACGCTTGTGGATCGCCCCTCCAACTCGGATGGATGAGCACCAGTTGATGGATGAAGGCTACTACGCCATTTACGGGAAGGCTGGCGCTCGGACTGAAATGCCAGGGTGTTCACTGTGTATGGGAAATCAGGCCCGTGTTGCCGATCATGCAACGGTGGTCTCCACATCCACACGTAACTTCCCTAATCGTTTGGGAAATGGTGCTAACGTCTACTTAGCCAGTGCTGAGCTTGCAGCGGTCGCATCGATTATTGGTCGGCTACCGACGGTTGCCGAATACATGGAGTATGCCAAAGAGATCGACTCGATGGCTGACAACATCTACCGTTACATGAACTTCCATCAAATTGCCGAGTTCCAGGCAAAAGCGAAGGAAGCCAACATTCCTGTGACAGAGATCGCTTAACACCGATCCAATAAAAAACCCCGGGATCTCTCGATGCCGGGTTTTTTTACGCCTCAAGGTTTTCTAGACCTCAAGCGCCACCGGGGACACAACGATCCCGTTATTGTCGCAGGCAACAAAATCGCCAGGATGGATGGTCACACCCGCAAAGGTCACCGGAACGTCCAGATCACCAATGCCTTTTTTCTCGGTTTTCATCGGATGCGTTGCAAGAGCCTGAACACCGAGATCCATCGCTCCCAATTCATCCACATCGCGGATTGCCCCATAAATGACAAATCCAGCCCATCCATTGGCAAGTGCCTTGGCTCCGGTCATGTCACCAAGCAGCGCTCGACGCAGTGATCCACCGCCATCGACGACCATCACACGACCCTTACCAGCAGTCCCAGCCAACTCTTTCACTGTCGAATTGTCCTCAAAGCATTTGACAGTCACGGCCTCGCCATAGAACCGTTCACGACCACCGAAGTTAGTGAACATGGGATCAAGGACGGAAATTCCGCCCTCATAGACATCGCAAAGATCTGGTGTCGACTTCATGATTTGTTATCGCGAGCGTCAGCCAAAAAGAACCAAGTCTCAAGAACTGTGTCCGGATTCAGCGAGACCGAGTCGATGCCTTGCTCCATCAGCCAGAAGGCGAGGTCTGGATGATCAGACGGTCCCTGGCCACAAATCCCGATGTATTTACCCGCTTTGTTACAAGCCGCAATGGCGCGTGACAAGAGGAATTTCACTGCGGGATTTCGCTCATCAAAGGCCTCAGCGATAATTCCAGAATCCCGATCAAGACCCAAGGTTAGCTGCGTCAAGTCGTTCGATCCAATTGAGAAACCGTCAAAGTATTCGAGGAATTCATCAGCCAAGACAGCATTGGAGGGAAGTTCACACATCATGATGACCTCCAGACCATTCTGGCCACGCTCAAGACCATTTTGCTTTAACAGCTCAATGACCGCAGCCGCTTCCTCGAGCGTCCGAACAAACGGGACCATGATCGCGACATTGGTCAGCCCCATTTCATCACGGACTTTTTTCAGCGCACGGCACTCGAACTCAAAGCAAGGCCTGAATGATTCAGAAATGTATCGAGACGCACCACGGAAACCGAGCATCGGATTTTCTTCTTCAGGCTCATAGAGCGGTCCGCCGATCAAATTCCGATACTCGTTGGATTTGAAATCGGATAACCGAACGATGACTCGCTCAGGCGCAAAGGATGCGCCGAGTGTCGCAATCCCTTCGACCAATTTCTCAACGTAGAAGTCAGTGGGACTCGCATATCCGCCAATCCGCTCAGCAATCTCTTCTTTCAGATCAGCAGGCAGCGTGTCGTAATCCATTAACGCACGAGGGTGAACTCCAATCATGCGATTGATGATGAATTCGAGTCGCGCTAAACCGATGCCTGCATGCGGTAATCGCTGGAAATCAAAGGCTCGGTCGGGGTTACCGACGTTCATCATGATCTTAAATGGCAGGGCCGGCATCGCATCGACACTCGTCACGCGGTGATCAAAATCGAGTATTCCCGCATAAATATGACCGGTATCTCCCTCTGCACAACTCACCGTGACATCAATACCAGCCTCCAAAAGCTCAGTTGCATCACCACAACCCACCACAGCGGGAATTCCCAATTCTCGGGCAATGATTGCTGCATGACAGGTGCGACCTCCACGATTGGTCACAATGGCAGAAGCGCGCTTCATCACAGGTTCCCAATCAGGGTCTGTCATATCGGTGACCAACACATCGCCTGGCTGAACTTCGTCCATCCGCGAGATATCTTTCACCAAACGGACTGTTCCACGGCCGATCTTCTGACCGATCGCACGACCCTGGGCTAAGACGTCGCTCTTTTCTTTCAACACAAAGCGTTCCATCTGGCGACCGTCTTGTTGACTCTGGACAGTTTCAGGACGCGCCTGAACAATGTAGAGCTGACCGTCATCCCCGTCTCGTGCCCACTCAATATCCATCGGTCGGCCGTAGTGCTTCTCAATGGTGAGCGCCTGCCGCGCCAAAGCCTCGACTTCTGCATCGGTCACACAAAATTCGCGACGCTCTGCCGGATCGACATCGACCGTCTCCACTGACCGGCCGGGCTTGGACGAATCTGCATAAACCATCTTGATTAATTTCGAACCACGCGTTCTTCGCAAAATCGCCGGGCGATCCGCTTCAAGGGTGGGTTTATGGACATAAAATTCGTCTGGGTTCACCGCTCCTTGAACGACTGTTTCACCTAAACCATAAGCTGCTGTGACAAAGACCACATCGCGGAATCCACTCTCAGTGTCCATAGTGAACATCACTCCGGCTGCACCCGTCTCGGAACGAACCATCCGTTGGATCCCCGCAGATAGCGCCACCAATTCATGAGCGAAGCCCTGATGCACACGGTAGGAAATTGCACGATCGTTAAATAAGGATGCAAAAACTTCCTTGATCGCGTGCTTCACGTTCTCGATTCCTGAGATATTCAGGAAGGTTTCCTGTTGTCCGGCAAAGGAGGCATCTGGCAAATCCTCAGCGGTTGCCGACGACCGCACAGCAACCTTCATCGAGGGGTTATCTGCGATCATCATCGCAAAGGCAGCTTCAATCGCTTGGTCAAGCGCAGGTTGAAACGGTGTGTTGATAATCCATGACCGAATCTCAGCCCCCGTCTTTGCCAGTGCGTTCACATCGTCGACATCTAACACGGCTAATGCCTGATTGATGCGGTCAGCCAGGTTTTCGTGAGCCAGAAATTCGCGATACGCATGCGCTGTTGTTGCAAATCCGTTGGGAACACTCACCCCAGCTCCAGCCAGATTGGAAATCATTTCACCAAGTGATGCGTTTTTGCCGCCAACGCGCTCGACATCGTTCATGCCAAGCTCATTAAACCAAAGGATATAGTTGTCCAAAAGGAATCCCCTTCCGTATTGTGTCTTAGAAACCGCTGTCGCAGACTAAACTTGAACTCGCTTCCTTGCACTGCACCAAGTAACGACAAACGGTCATCGATAAAGCGAAGTAGTATAAATGATTTGGAACCAAATATGCCCTCAGAAATTCGTCCAGTATTCTTTATTTCCGATGGAACAGGTTTGACTGCTGAAGGGCTTGGTCAGGCGCTATTGAGTCAGTTTGATTCTGTCTCCTTCGATAAAACCACATTGCCCTACATCGACAGTGTCGAAAAAGCGAAGAAAGCGGTTGCCGAAATTAACGCAGCCGGCCAGGAACACCAGATCACACCGATCGTTTTTGACACCATCGTGAACCAAGAAGTGCGAGATGTGCTCGCCAACTGCAACGGATTTTTGGTGGATATTTTTCAGACGTTTTTAAAACCACTAGAAAGAGAGCTTGGCCAAGGCTCGAGCTATTCCGTCGGCATGAGTCACGCGGTCGCTCCCGATGGCCAATACGCGCGACGCATCGACGCCATCAATTTTGCACTCGACAATGATGACGGTGCTCGAATTCGTTATTACGATCAGGCCGATCTGATTCTCATCGGAGTCTCTCGCTCCGGGAAAACGCCAACCAGTCTGTATTTGGCGATGCAATACGGTCTAAAAGTCGCCAACTACCCCTTAACCGAGGACGACCTCGATGATGATCACTTGCCGGATACCTTGCGAAAACACAAAGCCAAGCTCTTTGGCTTAACCATTGATCCCGAACGACTTCAGGCGATTCGAGAAATGCGCCGACCCGACTCGCGTTATGCGTCACTGAAACAATGCCAGTATGAAGTTAATGAAGTCGAAGCATTGTATCGTCGACATGCCATCCCGTTCTTATCCACCACTGAACGGTCGGTCGAAGAGATCAGCGCACGCATCTTACAAGTCACGGGAAAACGAAAACAGGCTCGTTAAGGCCTCAAATGTTCCACAATCAGGCGCGCGCACAAACCCGGTTTTTGGTAGGGCAACGCATGGTCGACCCCCATCACTGACTGGTAGTGCCAGTTGCCTCGGCTCGCTGCCAGGATTTGATGGAATTCATGCGCTTCATCGATGCTTTTTGAGCCGATCAGACTGAGCGTCGAGGGGGCACACTCGATGCACTGCATCCGATCGATGTGCCAAGCGGCCTCGTTGACCGCCATCAAAGCATAAGCCAGACCTTCTGGACGACTGGCCAGACGCTGGACGGTCATCCGCTCGACGCGCGGATGCTTCGAACGATGAGGTGCAATCAAATCCAGAAATTGCCTCACCCCGATCGATGGATCGTCTTTTGACAAGAGAGCGGCCGCAGCGTCTGCGTAATGCGCGCGAACGGCGCGCAGCGCACTCAAGGACGCCCGCTCGAGAAGGGCTGGCTCCAGCAACACCATGTCGCGAACCAGCTCACGCCGGGCGGCATTGACCAGTAATGCAATCAAACCACCAAAACTGTATCCAACCATCTGGCACTGATTGATCGAGTAATGAATCAAGATGGCGAGAACATCGTCAACCACCTCGTCAACGGTCACCGAACGATCGATAAAATCGAGAGAATGAGAGCGGCCCATACCACGAAGGTCAGGGCAAATAATTCGACGAAAACTCTTGAACTCAGGAAGCATGGGATACCAAGTCGCTTCAGAAGCGACTCCCGCTCCATGCAAAAGCACTAAGTCACCTGTGCCTTCTGAAGTTTCACAAAGGTGAATGGCATGCCGGTAACCCCGATGTTCAATAAACTGAACATCGACCGCGGGATCAGTTCTCAAAGCAGCGGTACTTCAACCGATTCAAAGATTTTTTCCGCTTCAGCCCTGCCCTGGCTGCGGAGGAACTTTCCAATCACGTCGCGCGACAGGTGTGGCGCAAACAAATTCACAAATCGATACATGTATCCACGCAAAAACGTACCACGACGAAACGCAATAGAGGTCACGCTTGCGCTAAACAGATGACTCGCATTGACTGTCACCAGGTCCGCATCAGTTTGTGGATCGTATGACATATCAGCAACAATGCCGACGCCTAGACCCAAGCGGACATAGGTTTTAATGACGTCAGCATCAGCGGCTGTGAACACCACCTTTGGAGTCAATCCTTCGTGCTCAAAGGCTTCATCGAGCCGCGAACGACCGGTGAATCCAAAGACGTAGGTCACGATGGGATACCGAGCAAGCTCAGCGAGCGTCAGTGGTCCGTCAATTTTCGCCAAGGGATGGTCTTTTGGAACAATGACGGCACGATTCCATTGATAACAAGGCATCAAAAGTAAATTCGAGAAATGCTCAAGACCCTCAGTTGCAATCGCAAAGTCGACGTCACCACTGGCCGCCATTTCCGCGATCTGCGCGGGCGTACCTTGCTGCATCTGTAACGAGACTTCTGGATACTCTCGCATAAATTGATTGATGATCGGCGGCAGTACGTATCGCGCTTGCGTATGCGTCGTGGCAATCGAAAGCACGCCCTTGGTCTCGTCAGAGAACTCTTGAGAGATTTGCTTGATCGCATCGACTTTGTGCAAGATTTCACTCGCGACACGCAGCACCTCTTCGCCTGCTGGAGTGATGGACACCAGATGCTTACCATTCCGAGCAAACACTTCAACACCCAACTCTTCCTCCAACAAACGGATCTGCTTGGAGATTCCAGGCTGAGAAGTAAAGAGACTTTGGGCGGTAGCGGAAACGTTGAGGTCGTGATTAGCGACTTCACAGATATACCGAAGCTGTTGCAATTTCATTTATTTATCGGCTTCTTGACATAACTCAAATATAAATTTGTAGAAAGCGGCTTATAACCGTTTTATACTATCAACTCCCGTCATAATAACCACAACACGTAGTGAAGTCGCATTTTTTTGATGATAAGCGTCCTTTTTGAGCTTCTCATCCTTTTGGATGCTTCCACCTACGCATATAACTATTTAAACTAACTATAGATGTTTTTGCCATAAAAGGAAGGATCAGGATGTCTCACGCTGTCGCACACCCTGCGTACGACTACAGAACCATTCGTCATTTCGCGATCATGGCCGTCGTCTGGGGTATCGTAGGAATGGCTGTTGGAGTTCTTATCGCCGCTCAGCTCGTCTGGCCGGAACTCCTGGCATCGGAATGGACCCACTTCGGGCGACTGCGTCCACTTCACACCAATGCGGTCATCTTTGCCTTCGGGGGATGCGCGCTCTTTGCAACCTCGTATTACGTGGTCCAGCGAACATGCCACACCACCCTAGCCTTCCCGAATCTGGCTCGCTTTACGTTCTGGGGATGGAATTTGGTGATTGTCCTTGCCGCCATCACCCTACCGCTTGGAATGACAACGACGCACGAATATGCAGAATTGGAATGGCCGATTGATATTTTGATCGCAGTGGTTTGGATTTCCTATGCCATCGTGTTCTTTGGCACGATCGCGAAAAGAAACACCTCTCACATCTACGTCGCCAACTGGTTCTTCGGTGCTTTCATTCTCGTGATCGCCGTGCTCCATATCGTCAATAGCGTGCAATACCCTGTCAGCTTTACGAAGAGTTATTACGTCTGGTCCGGAGCCATGGATGCGATGATCCAGTGGTGGTATGCCCATAATGCCGTCGGTTTCTTCCTGACCGCAGGCTTCCTTGGCATGATGTATTACTTCGTACCAAAGCAAGCTGGGCGTCCTGTCTATTCGTACCGCTTGTCGATTGTTCACTTCTGGGCTTTGATTGCTACCTACATGTGGGCTGGTGCTCACCACCTGCACTATTCAGCGCTCCCGGATTGGGCGCAATCCGTCGGCATGGTGATGTCAATTGTGCTCCTGGCACCGAGCTGGGGCGGCATGATCAATGGAGTGATGACACTGTCTGGTGCGTGGCACAAACTGCGAACCGATCCAATTCTTCGCTTCCTGGTGGTGTCCTTGTCGTTCTATGGGATGTCGACCTTTGAAGGACCGATGATGTCAATCAAAACCGTCAACGCACTGTCCCACAATACCGACTGGACCATTGGACATGTGCATTCGGGTGCCCTTGGCTGGGTTGCCATGGTTGCGATCGGATCGTTGTATCACCTGATTCCTAAGGTGTTAGGGATCGCCCAGATGCACTCAACACGTCTGATTAATCTGCATTTCTGGCTCGCAACAATCGGAACAGTGCTCTACATCGCTGCAATGTGGGTAAACGGAATCATGCAAGGCTTAATGTGGCGGGCCGTAAATTCCGATGGCACCTTGACCTATAGCTTCGTCGATAGCTTGGAAGCGAGCTATCCAGGGTATGTGGTCCGCGTCATTGGCGGCGGATTCTTCCTGCTCGGTATGGTCATCATGCTCTACAACGTTTACCTGACCGTGAATGATGCGAAGGATCAGGACGCGATTCGTGATACGAGCGAACCTGAGCCAGCAGTAGCCTGAGGAGAATGCGATGAAATCACATGAATACATTGAAAAGCGTCTGGGTGTTCTTGCTGCCTTAGTGGTCGTTGTCATCAGCTTTGGCGGATTAGCCGAGATTGTTCCGCTATTCCATATGTCAAAAACGACAACTCCGATTGAAGGAATGAAGCCCTGGTCTGCGATCCAGCTTGAAGGCCGTGATATTTATATCCGCGAAGGATGCCATGTATGTCATACGCAAATGGTACGTCCTTTCCGGGCAGAAACTGAACGCTATGGCCACTATTCAGTCGCCGGTGAATCGGTCTGGGAGCGTCCGTTCCTCTGGGGCTCAAAACGCACTGGACCTGATCTTGCTCGCCTCGGTGGCAAGTACTCTGATGACTGGCACCGTGCGCATATGTACAACCCTCGCGATGTTGTTCCTGAATCCAACATGCCATCTTTCCCATGGCTATTTCAGAACACACTGAGCGGTGATGACACCGCCGACAAAATGCGCGTGATGCAAACACTCGGTGTTCCCTATACGGATGACGAAATCGCAACAGCGCGTGAAACTGTTCGCGGCAAAACTGAGATCGAGGCGTTGGTCGCCTATCTACAGGGTCTCGGAACGGTCATGAAGGATCGATAAGGATGACGTATTACGACTGGTTAGGAGTATTAAGTGTCGTCATGTTGGTGATGTTTATCGGCATTGGTTGGTGGGCATACAACCCAAAAAACAAAACACGTTTTGATGATGCGGCAAACTCGATCTTGGATCAGGACCCAGTCGATAGGCCAAATGGAGATAAACACTGATGTTTAACGATTCACTACCAACCTTCTGGAGTATTTGGGTAGCTTTCATTACTTTGCTCGTCATTTTTGGTTGTTTATGGCTGGTGATGGTTGTTCGCCGATCTGAGCCGTTTAAAGAAGAGACTGAACAGACTGTCGGCCATGCATTCGATGGCATTGAAGAGTACGACAATCCGTTGCCACGCTGGTGGTATCTGAAGTTTCTGGGAACCATTGTGTTTGGTCTCGGTTATCTGGTTCTCTACCCAGGACTCGGCAACTTCCAAGGGATCCTTAACTGGTCATCGACCGGTCAATGGGAAGAAGAAATGGCAGCCGCTGAAGTGAAATATGGTCCGGTCTTCGCAGCCTTTGGTCAGCAATCGATCGAAGCACTGGCTCAAGATCCCAAAGCACTCGAAGTCGGTGGTCGCCTATTTGCCAACAACTGTGCCGTGTGTCATGGATCAGGTGCCAAGGGCGCCTATGGTTTCCCGAACTTAACCGATGAAGAATGGCTCTACGGCGGTTCACCTGAAAAAATCAAGGAATCGTTGAACGTCGGTCGCATGGCGAACATGCCAGCATGGCAGGGGATTTTAGGTGATGCAGGGATTGAAGAAACGTCACACTACGTGGTGAGCCTGTCAGGCCGCGCGCATGACGAGGCTCTCGCAGCCAAAGGTCAAACTCACTTCCAAACCTACTGCGCAGCCTGTCATATGCCTACCGGCGAAGGGATGCAAATGCTCGGAGCACCGAATTTAACTGACGACATCTGGCTCTATAAAGCACCAAACCTCACCGTGATTGAATCAGTCAAACAGACGCTTCGTCATGGTCGTCAAGGTGTGATGCCTGCACAACTGCCACGATTGGGTGAAGACAAGGTTCATCTTCTGACTGCCTACGTCTACAGCCTCAGTCAACAATAAGTCGATGAGCGACCGTATCCCAACGGTTGAGGGACGCATCGATGCCGGTGAGCGGCTTGCTCATCGGCAAACCCCGGCTTACCAAACCAAACAAGGGATCTATACCCGCGGCACCTCGGGCTTCTTTCAAAATGTGCGCTTAACCGCCGGACTTGTGATGCTGTTTATGTATTACCTGTTCCCATGGCTGAACTGGGGCGATCGTCAGATGGTGTGGTTCAACCTCCCGGATCGCCAATTCTTTGTTTTCAATGCCACCTTCTGGCCACAGGACCTGGTGTTATTGTCCTGGCTCTTGATTATTTGTGCGTTCGGCCTGTTTTTTGTGACTGTATTTGGCGGCCGTATCTGGTGTGGCTATACCTGTCCTCAGACGGTTTGGACGCAAATTTTCATGGCGATTGAGCGCTATACCGAGGGAGAACGTAACGCACGGATCAAGCTCGATAAAGGCCCAATGACACCCAGTAAATTTCGGAAAAAATTGAGCAAACAAGTGCTATGGCTTGGTGTGGCCTGGGCAACCGGTTTCACATTCGTTGCCTATTTTATCCCAGCGCGTGAGCTCGTGATCGACCACTGGACGGGACAGGCGTCCATGGGTGCTTACCTCTGGATTGGATTATTTACCATAGCGACCTACGCAAACGCCGGCTATCTTCGCGAAAAAGTTTGCATCCACATGTGTCCTTATGCTCGTTTTCAATCCGTGATGTTTGACCAAGACACACTCATTGTCGCTTATGACACCGAACGTGGAGAACCTCGCGGAAGCCGTAAGCGAAGTGCAGAATCCACCAATACTCAAGGCGACTGTGTTGACTGCGGTTTATGCGTCCAAGTCTGCCCAACGGGAATCGATATTCGCGATGGTCTCCAATACGAATGCATTCAATGTGCACTGTGCATTGATGCCTGTGATTCGATCATGGATAAAATGAACTATGACCGCGGTCTCGTTCGGTACGCGACAGAGCACGAACTGGATGGCGGCCAAACTCATTGGCTGAGACCACGACTCATCGGCTATGGTGTGGCAATGCTGGCGATGTGCGTAGCCTTTGGTTACGCACTGACACACCGCAGCACGCTGGAAGCCAAAGTGGCGCGCGATCGAGGCGCTCTCTTTCATGAAACAAAAACTGGGGAGATTGAAAACACTTACAGTCTCACCGTGTTTAATAAAACGTCATTCAATGAAGAATATGAAGTGAACTTCCAAGGTCACCCCAGTGCTCGGCTGATCGGTCCTGCGACCATTGAGCTCGCACCCGGCCAAACTCGCGTCCAAGTGTACCAAGTGCAAATTCCACCTGATATGCTGGCAAATTCCCGCCTACCCATTAGCTTCATTATTGAGCCAGCCAAACAGCCAGCTAATGAAGTTACAATCGAGTCAACATTTATAGGGCCTGATCGTTGGAAATGAACAAACCCAATCCCTGGTACAAAGAACCCTGGCCATGGCTGTTTCTGGTTCCGATTACCGCATCGGTCATCGTTGGGTTCAGTATGCTCGCAGTCGCCATTCAAACCAACGATGGCTTAGTGACCGACGACTACTATCGCCAAGGTGTGCTCTATAACGAAAATTTAGAGCGGGATGAAAAAGCACAAGAGCTTGGAATCACAGGGTCGCTCACCATGGATGAACTCACCGGAGACCTGTCATTCACCATTGATTTCGGCCAAGCAATGCCTGTGTCTACCATCGCTGGAGCGTTCCGGCATCCGACGCGGGCACGTAACGACATCAACTTTCAGCTCGACGCCATCAGGCCTGGATTTTACACCGCCTCCATCCCCTCGATGGCGCCCGGTCCTCGAAATCTCGAATTGATCGCCCCAGATAACTCATGGCGTATCACCGCTAGAGTGCGCCTCCCACTGCAAGAGCCGCTGCGCGTTGCCCCCTGACAACCCATCGTGTTTTCACTGCGGCGGGGCCTGCCCTGCTCACGAGATGATTACGCGAACCATTGATCAGACAGAACAACCGCTATGCTGTCATGGTTGTGCCGGCGCAGTCGATTGGATCCAATCCCAAGGCCTGGGCTCGTTTTATCACTACCGGGAGACGAAGGCACCGAAACCCGAACAACAGACTCACTGGTCGCTGTTTGATCACCCAGAATTTTTAGAGCAGCACACCATCGCTCTCGATGATGGAAATTTAGAAATCGAACTATCGATTCCACAAATCCGGTGCGCAGCCTGCACCTGGTTGCTTGAGCGAGTTCTTCAATCCAATGATGGGGTGATCATGAGTCACGCACACCTTGGACGGCAAACACTGACTGTTCGCTGGGATCCCCAGATGGCAAGCTTAGCCAGTATCCTGGGGCAGATTGACCGTCTCGGCTATACAGCAACACTCCTGACTGACGAATCTGCTTTTCAAGCACGCAAAAAAGAACGACGACAATTGATCAAACGCATTGGTGTCGCAGCCCTCGGCGCCATGCAAGTCATGATGGTAGCAACCGCGTTATATGTGGGAGAAGCCTCGTTCATTGATGCCGACCAACGTCACTTTTTACGCTGGATTTCGTTGGTGATGTCAATTCCAGTCATGCTTTATGCGGCTCAACCCTTCTTTGTAGGAGCCTGGCGTAATCTCCGTCATCGAAATTTAGGCATGGATGTTCCCGTCGCACTGGCACTCTCGCTGGCATGGATCGCATCGATCATTGCGACGATTTCTGAACTGGGTGAAGTCTATTTTGACTCAGTTGCCATGTTTACCCTATTTCTACTGACCGGCCGCTTTTTGGAACTCAAAGCCAGACATCAGGTGTTAGATACGCCAGTGGAATCTCGTCCGATGCCGATGACACTAGCCAAATCCTGTGGCGACGGCCAGTTCGAACAAACACCCGTTTCGATGTTACGCCCCGGCGATCTGATCCAATTGGCAGCTGGCCAACAAACGCCTGTTGATCTCACACTGATTTCAGATCGAGCCTCGGTGGACACGCAAGCACTGACGGGGGAATTCGAACCAATCGTCGTCGAGCGTCATGCTGAGATCCTCGCGGGCTCCATCAACGGATCGGGTGTGATCGAAGCCAAAGTCTTGAGAGTCGGCAAAAATGCCTTTCTCGGACGACTCGAACATCTGGCGCGTCAAGCCGAGACCGTCGAACTTCCAGAAGCCCGATGGATGGATCCCTTGATACGCTGGTTCATTGCCTCTGTTCTGACGCTGTCAATCATCACCTTCGTCTTCTGGTGGCCAACGAATCCTGAACAAGCGTTTGAATATGCGCTGTCTGTTCTTGTGGTGACCTGTCCGTGCGCGCTGTCACTAGCCATCCCAACCGCTTGGACCGTGACGATTAGACGTCTGCGTCGATTGGGGATTCTTCTCCTAAATCCAACCCATTTGTTGGCGTTTGCCCGATCAAATGACTGGTTCTTTGATAAAACCGGGACACTGACAGAGGGTCGCTTCCAGCGACTCGGCGTTAAACAGCTTGGCACCACAGACATGGATCAAGCACTCTCAATCCTCAGTGGACTCGAACAAGGAACAGTTCACCCAATCGCCAAAGCCTTTGAGGATATCGTCCCCACACCGCTGCAACAGATCACACATCTTGCAGGTCAAGGCGTGTCTGGTGTTCTCAATGGCATCCAATATCGGGTGAGACAATCCACACTGGAGGAAATGAATCCCGAGTTCGAGTATGCGTTACACATTACCCTAGAAACCGATGAAGGCGCATTGATCAGTGTTGCACTGGATGACGCCTTACGCCCTGACGCAAAACACACCATCGAGGCACTTCAGGCAATGAATATTCGTCTAACGATCTTAAGCGGAGATCGCGAAGACCGCGTCCAGGCGATTGCCCAATCGCTGCAGATCGATCATGCGCTCGCCCAATGTCGTCCTGAAGATAAACTCCATCACTTAAGACATATTTCCGCATCAACCGTGATGGTTGGAGATGGGTTGAACGACTCACCGGTTCTGGCAGCGGCTAACGGTAGCATTACGTTTGCTCAAGCCGCCGACCTCACCAGACTATCTGCTGGCGCCATTTTGCTCTCCCTTGAACTGAAAAGTGTTCTCAAGCTCAGAGAGACCGCGCAAAAGACAACACAAGTCATCCGGCAAAGTCTATTTTGGGTTTTAGTCTATAACGCGATCGCGGTACCCTTTGCGATGAGTGGCTGGGTGCCACCTTGGCTTGCAGCGATCGGTATGTCGGCGTCAAGTCTGTTTGTGATCACCAATGCATTAAGGCTGAACCGTATTTCATGAACGCAATCTACGCCCTCATCCCGCTCTCCATGATCCTTCTGGCAATCGCACTGTGGGCATTTAACTGGGCTGTCAAAAGTAAACAATTCGACGATCTTGAACGTTCTGGATCGGACATTTTGTTCGATGATGACGACGAGCTGCATCAGCGAGCGATTGAAGAAGAACGTCAACGTCGTCGCGAGCATGATTAACCAACTCTGTACTGACCCCATTGGTGCTGGCGCCGCCTTTCTGATTGGTCTTTTTGGCTCTGCTCATTGCTTGGTGATGTGCGGAGGAATCACCGCCGCATTTAGCCTGACCATTCCAGAGAAGGATCGTCAGGGTCTTCGATTTTGGAGCCTTATCTCAATCGCTTCCCTTGGGCGAGTGTTGTCTTATACAGCGCTTGGGATCACCTTTGGATACCTCGGTGGATGGCTTCGTGGAGATCATGAGATCTTCACGATCGGTTTTCGGCTCATCGCCGGCCTCATGTTAGTGTTGATGGGACTTTGGATCAGCGATTGGTGGAGAGGTCTCCAAACACTCGAGCGCTTCGGTGATCGAGTGGTGACACCGATCGTGCAAAAAGTCCGATCAAAGGCGACTCCGAATTCAATGCATCAGGCCTTGAAATATGGTCTTGCCTGGGGATTTCTCCCGTGTGGCCTTGTGTATTCAGCTCTTCTCTGGTCAGCCTCTACTGCACACGCCGGTCAAGCAGGAACGCAAATGTTTCTCTTCGGACTTGGTACCCTACCGGCAATCCTGGGCGCAGGATATCTGAGTGCACACTTAAGCTTTGCATTAAAAAGCGCCGCCTTCCGACGCCTGTCAGGATCGCTGGTGATGCTTTATGGGGTTTGGACAGTCGCGCCACTGGTCTGGATGATCTGACTCCTGTCTTCGGGAAGCGTCACCCATGGGTTCAAATCCGCTTCTGCCAGAGCCTCCTGACTATCGGAGGTATCATCCAACGGATGATCCCGTCGAAATTGCAAAAGTTCGTCCGGGGACGGGCTCTCAAACGGATAAAGCTCAGGGTCCAATAAGTGCGATGGCACTACGTTCTGTAAACCGCGAGCCAGATTATCAACACGGCCGGGGTATCGGTTTTCCCAATCCGCAATCATCGCTTTGATTTCAGCACGCTTCAGATTCGGCTGTGATCCGCACAGATGACAGGGAATGATGGGATAGGCTCGATCCACAGCAAACTGAGCCAGGTCCGACTCTTTGCAATACGCCAGTGGCCGAATCACCACATACCGACCATCATCAGAAACCAGTTTCGGTGGCATCGTTTTCAGTTTCGAGCCAAAAAATAAATTTAAAAATAGTGTTTCAACGATGTCATCGCGATGATGGCCTAAGGCAATTTTCGTCACCTCATGGGCTTCCGCAAATCCATAGAGAGTGCCACGACGAAGCCTCGAACAGAGCGCGCAGGTGGTCTTGCCTTCCGGCACAACCCGCTTGACTGTGGAATAGGTGTCACGCTCAATGACATAAAAGGGCACATCTTGAGTCGCCATGTAGTCGGGCAAGACGTGCTCTGGAAAACCGGGTTGCTTTTGATCGAGATTCACTGCAATCAGTTCAAAGGATACGGGTGCTGACTTCCGCAGGGAGATCAACATGTCCAGCAGCGCATAACTGTCCTTACCGCCCGACAAACACACCATGACCTTATCGCCCTCTTCGATCATGCGATAATCACCAATCGCCTGACCGGTTAGTCGCCGTAAGCGTTGTTGACGTTTCGCGCGCGAAAACGCTTGTTGATCGTGAGCTCTTGTCATCGGCTTCGCTTTAATTTGATATAGGCCATCGCCACTGTTGTCGCATCTCCTAAGGCCGTATGCCGACCAAAAATCGGAACGTCAAGATCATCCAAGATCTCTTCGAAACCCAAATGCGGAACAACATCTGGACGTTTACTCACGACCGATTTTCGATACAGCTCGGACAATTCAATCATCTGGTTAGGCAATGAAAACCCCAGCAGCGGTTTGGTATACCGGTCTAGAAACTTTAAGTCAAAGCGAAGATTGTAACCGAGGATGGGCCGATTCCCGATAAACTCAATCATCGCCATCACTGCAGTCTCGATGGAAACCGCATCATCCAAATCCACTTTCCGAATGCGGTGAATCCGAATCGACTCTTCCGACAGCCATTGCCGATGATCAATCATCGCCTCGAATGATTCGCCAGTTTTGACTTGATTGCCATCAATTTTGACCGCACCGATCGAAACGATATGGTCATTCTTGGTATCAAGGCCAGTCATTTCACAGTCGAGTGAGACAACCTCGGATCCAGTATATGGTTGAAATAGTGGCTGAAAATCCGAGTGGCGATTCCTGAAGCGATCCGCAAGACGGATCAACGTTCGAGTCAACATGGTTTATCCCCGGATATGCAATTCAAGTGCAAGCCAATCCTTAAACTCTTTGATGACATGCAACGCCTCACGCAACAAATCTCGATCCAGCCGGTTCAATGACTTCACCAGGATCCGATTATGAGTGATTTGAGACCCATCGTCGGTCCGGGATTCATCCAATTGCTCCAACTGGGTCTGTAAGCGTAATTGCATAAACAACGACAAAGCGCTCTCTAAGTTACGCCCGAGATGTTCATGAATTGCCCCTTTCTGCACAAGCTCCTCGATCCGCCGGTAGGTGTTGGTCTGACGACAACGATATTTGAGCGCCAGCGCCCTAACTCCGTGCACCAATGGAAAAATACCACCCTTTTTGATATCCAGTCCTTGAGCATCTGTTTTGACGTTCCCAAAGAGCGTCAACGGAACCCCGAAATTCATCACGGGCTGAGCAAAATGGGCGAGAAAAATATCGTTACCGCGGAGATTCTCATGAGCCCACAATGACATCTCTTCGAACAACTTTTTGTTTCCAGCGACAAAATGACCATCTAATGAAATCGCCATCTTCATTTGCGTTTCTTCAGACATATCCTGTGTCCAAGATTTCATCACCTGCTTCCAACCAGAGACTGTGAGAGACCAGTCTGGATTACTAACCATGATGTTTCCGGGACACCGGGGGAAACCGATCGAGATCAAGTCCGCGGTGAACTGATCCAACAGTTTTGTACGCTCGTGATCATCCCAATCGAATCCGTCCGCAATGATGAGCGCATTATCTTGGTCAGTCTTGACGATTTGCTCCCAACGACCCTCAGAGCCGAGGACGGTCAGTGCGGTATTGTCGAGAACATGCTTGGGCATCGTGGTTTCAAATAACTTAGCAACCAAACGTCCGTTCAACGCCGCAAGCAATTCCATCATAAAGCGAATCTTCACGCCCTTCGCATTCAGCGCTCGGATCAATGCATTTAGTGCCTTTGAGGCATGCTTGAGATCTTCAACGGTTTTGGCCTTTTCAATCTGCACACCCATCAAGTGAGTTTGGCCTGTGAGATAACTCAAGATATCGGTCAGCTCGCTGACACCCACAACCTGCCCTTGATCCGTAATCACGACCCGTTTGATATGTTTCCGCGTCATGACGATCAACGCATTAAATAAAAAATCATTGGCCTGACAGGTAATGAGATCCCGAGTCGCAACCTCCGCAACTGGGCAATCAGGAGTTTTCGCCCTCAATGCCAGGGCATCCAGTAAGTCTGTACCGGTCACCAGACCGTACTTCGAGGTACAGGTATCGCAGTCAACTAGGATGCTATCGATGTGGTCGACTCGCATTCGGGCGACTGCCTCGGCAATCGTCGTTTCCGGAGAAACAATGACAGGTTTTCGGAGCACCGAATCGCGAATACGGACCAAACTGAAATCATCGCCACCCTGCGGCACACTCATTCGACTGCGCTGCTTCTCCATGGTCGCTAAGCCTTTATGGAAGAAGTGCCTGAACTCAGGATTAACATGGACCAGATCCAAAAAGGTTTTGGCGGGAACCATGTGACAAATACATTCTTCGAATGCCTGATACTTGTCTTTCGCTCGCCCCTTCAGAACCGCCAAGGATCCAAATAAGTCGCCTTCGGAGTATTGAGCAACGCGCTGTGCATTTCGATCACCTGCGATGGATTCGTCGTATTCCTCAACCTGTCCTTTGATGATGATGTAGATGCCTTCTGGACTTCCTCCAGCCGGGATAATGTCTTCACCGGCCTCAAAATACACAATTGAGAGACTCTGCGTTAAAACGGCAAGCTGATCTTCACTCAACAAGTCAAAGGGCGGTATATCGGAATTTAATACGTCATTCACCATGGTCTTATCCTTTACCAGAGCTCCCATCCTGACAGAAAAAAAGGCGCCCTAAGGCGCCCTTTTCCAGTTGATTTGACCGAAGTCACTCAACCATTAGTGTGCATGCGTCGATGGAGCCGCACCACGTGGAATCCGGATATTTTCAACCATATCCTGAATGTCCTGAGGTGGAGCTGCTGTCGCACGCGATACGAAGTACGCCACAACGAAGTGCAGAAGCATACCAACCGTACCAATACCAGTCGCCTTAATGCCGAACATGGTGTACGTCCCTGTCTTATCCACAAACACGTTCAACACGATGTAAATGAATGTAAAGGCCAGACCGACAGCCATACCAGCGATTGCACCTTCCTTGTTCATCCGCTTGTCAAAGACACCGTTGATGATGACAGGGAAGAATGACGCTGCTGCCAGACCGAATGCGAATGCAACGACCTGTGCCACGAAGGCTGGTGGGTTGATACCCAAGTAACCGGCAACACCGATCGCAACCGCAGCAGCAACACGTGCAGCCATGAGTTCCTGACTGTCACTCAATTTTGACTTGTCAGTTTCAGCATCTTTAAACATCACGCGACCCAACAGATCGTGCGAGATCGATGATGAAATCACCAACAACAGACCAGCCGCAGTTGATAGCGCAGCCGCCAGACCACCGGCCGCGATCAACGCGATGACCCAGTTTGGCAGAGATGCAATCTCTGGGTTGGCCAGTACGATAATGTCACGGTCAAAGTAAACTTCGTTTTCAATGGCCTGACCGGCTGGAGCTGGGACTGCTTCGTTCTTCAACAGACGCTCACCACTGGCACCACGGTTCTCGCCATCAAATGAAGGCTTACCCTTGAATGCTGCACCGTTTGCAATCTGAATCTTACCGTCGCCGTTCTTGTCCATCCACGCGAGAAGACCTGAGTTTTCCCATGTTTTGAACCACTGACCCGCACAATCAACACGCGCAGCATCCACTGCTGGGTTGTCTTGAGCCGCAGCCAAGGCTGCCGCCTGATCCGCAGTACATTCCTGCGTCCAAGTTGCGTACTCGATGTTCTGAGTATTCTTGATCAGGTTTAAACGAGCAAACGCACCAACCGCTGGACACACTGTGTATAGCAAAGCGATGAACAACAATGCCCAACCCGCTGAGATCCGTGCATCTTTCACAGAAGGGACTGTGAAGAAACGAACGATCACGTGTGGAAGACCAGCGGTACCGCACATCAATGCAACAGTCAGAAGGAATGTATTCCACACACCCGCACGACCTTCAGTGTAAACGATCGAGAATCCTAGATCCTTGAACGACTGATCCAGTGCGTGCAGTACATAGGTTCCTGCAGGAATCTCGCGAACTCCGTTATCAAACGCGAATTCGATGGTTCCTCCGAATCCAAGCTGAGGCAGGAAGTCACCTGTCACCTGAAGTGACAAGAAGATTGCAGGAATCGTGTAAGCGACGATCAACACACAATACTGAGCCACCTGCGTGTAGGTAATCCCTTTCATTCCACCCAAAACGGCGTAAACGAAGACAATACCCATACCGATGACAACACCCGTGTTGATGTCAACCTGAAGGAAACGTGAGAACACGATACCAACACCACGCATCTGACCGGCAACGTAGGTGAATGATACGAAAATCACACACACAACTGCGACGGTACGCGCAACGTCAGAGTAATAACGGTCACCCACGAAGTCAGGCACCGTAAATTTACCGAACTTGCGCAGGTAAGGTGCCAACAACATCGCCAACAGAACATATCCACCTGTCCAGCCCATCAGGTATGCACCTGAATCACGGCCGAGCAAGGAGACGATGCCTGCTAGGGAGATGAAGGATGCCGCAGACATCCAGTCAGCAGCTGTAGCCATCCCGTTTGCAACTGGATGGACGCCACCGCCCGCAACGTAAAATTCAGAGGTTGATCCGGCTCTTGACCAGATCGCGATCCCGATGTACAGCGCGAATGAGGCGCCGACAAACAGGTAAATCAAGCTTTGAAGTTCCATGTCTGCTCCTATTCGTGCACGTCGTATTTTTCATCAATGGCATTCATTCGCTTTGCGTAGACAAAGATCAGAACTAAAAATACGTAGATCGATCCTTGCTGTGCAAACCAGAAACCAAGCTTAAAACCGCCAAAGGCGATCGTATCGAGAAGGTCCACGAATAGGACCCCACACCCGTATGACGCGATAAACCAAACAACCAGCAATTGCGAGATTGTCCGGATATTCTCTTGCCAATAGGCTTGAGCTTTTTGCTCTTCCATGCTTAACCACCCTCGTTATCGTTTGTTCATTAAAAGGAAGCGCGGGCAACATACCACCAAAAGAGACAACTAAAATCAGGACATTGGTCGTATTATGTACACCTTTGATCCCTAGGACAGAGAGGTCATTGTGTCCATTAGCTGGCAACTCATCTTGCTATCACTCGCCTATGTGGGCGTGCTTTTTGTCATCGCCTGGCACGGTGATCGCAACACATCATCATTTGGTGGCAGTCGCTCCGCTCGTTGGGTCTACCCCTTGTCGATTGGTGTTTATGCCACCAGCTGGACCTATTACGGTGCGGTCGGATCAGCCGCCAACCATGGATGGGAATTCTTACCCATTTACCTAGGCCCTATCTTGGTGTTTGTCTTCGGATGGCCTGTTCTCGCCAAATTTAACGCTGTGGTCAAAACCCACCGGATCGGTTCTTTAGCGGATTTCATGTCCGCACGCTATGGGCGTTCACAGCCACTGGCTGTCCTTACAACGGTCGTCGCTCTGCTCGGCACCATTCCGTATATCGCGCTGCAGCTCAAGGCGGTCGGGCAAACGTTTAACATCATGGCCGGATCTCCGACAGGGATCGAACCAGAGATTTTCGATACCGCATTCTTTACAGCGGTCTTTCTGACCATCTTTGCCATTTTGTTTGGGACAAGGCTTCCCGGTCAGCGAAGGGACAGCAATCGAGGCATGATGATCGCTATCGCATTTGAATCAGTGGTCAAACTCATTGCTTTTGTCCTTGTCGGTCTTTTCTGCACCTTTGAGCTCTACGACGGCTTTGACAATCTCTTCAACCTTGCCAGACAAGATCCCCAAGTTGCCAGTGTGTTCAGTACCGACTTTTCCCAGTGGGCCCTGGTGACTCAACTGTTGCTGGCGAGCCTCGCCATTATTTGTTTACCACGCCAGTTTCATGTGACTTTTGTCGAGTCACCCGATGAAGAGCGCTATCGAAATAATGCGCGTTGGTTCTTCCCGCTCTACTTACTTGGGTTTGTTATCTTTGTCGTGCCAATCGCAGCCGCTGGCCTTCTGAAATTTGGTGGGCTCGCACCGCCGGATGCCTTCGTTCTGCTACTGCCCATGGCATTTGACAATGAACCTCTCGCAGCGCTTGCTTTCTTAGGGGGGCTGTCAGCGGCAACCGGGATGATTCTTGTCTCAACTCTGGCTCTAGCCATTATGGTTGCCAATGAAATCCTGCTTCCATTGATGTTTCGCTCATCTCCTGAGGAATTAAGACAGCGACAAGATTTGTCATGGATCATGGTCATGGTCAGACGCCTGTGTATCGTCGGCATCATGTCCTTAGCCTGGCTTTACTATCAGTCAGCAACCAATGAGCGGTCACTCGCATCCATCGGCTTGGTTGCGTTCGTGGCAGCCGCCCAATTTGCACCGGCACTTCTTGGAGGCCTTTATTGGCGACAAGCGAACCGTTACGGTGCGATGGCCGGTATGCTGATTGGGCTCCTGAGCTGGGCATTGATGTTGGTCTGGCCTGAGATGCAGGCCGAACACATCGAAACCGTTCAACAATTTGTCCCTCTCCCGGCCGATCCGCTGACCAATGGCGTACTGCTTTCGCTTGGCCTCAATATTTTGACCTATATCGCGATTTCATTGGCGACCACGTCACGTCTTGTCGATCGCGTTCAGGCCGCCACCTTTGTCGACCTCATGCCGACCAATTCAAAAGCCGGTCGCTACCTGAAAGAAAATTTAAGGATCGACGATCTGACCACCCTTGCCTCACGATTCATCGGCAGCGAACGGGTGCAGTCGATCATCGAAACCTATGCGCTGGAACATCAAATTCGGCAGCTGAATGAGAAAGACCCTGCGCCAGCAGAGTTGATTGCGGCAGTTGAATCCATACTGGCACAAGAAATCGGATATACATCGGCACGACTCGTGATTCGCTCAGCCTCAAGAGGCCGCAGAATCCATCTTGGCGAATTGGTGTCACTGGTTGACGAAGCCTCAATGCTTGCGCGCCAAAATCAGGAATTGTTACGCAAAGCCATTGAGCATCTGCCGCAGGGAATCAGTGTGATTGACCAGAATCAAAAGCTAGTTGCCTGGAATCACCGCTACGAGGAGCTTTTCGGTTATCCCGATGAGCTCTTAACCGTTGGTCGATCAGTTGCAGACCTCTTTCGCCACAATGCGTCACAAGGAGTCATTAGCGGGTTTAACAGTGATGAACAGATCGAGCACGCACTACAAAAACGACTCGATCATTTGAACAGAGGTAGCGCCTACCGACGTGAATCCATCTTGTCGAGTGGAATCACCCTCGAAATTATCGGCGAACCCATGCCCAACGGGGGCTACGTCACCAGCTACTCGGATATCTCATCCTACAAAGAAGCTGAAGCGGCATTACGAGAGTCCGAGCAGGCAATTCGGGTCTACACCGACAACGTTCCAGCCATGATTGCTTATGTTGATCGTGATTATCGGATCCAATTCATCAATAAGGCGTTTGAGCGCACCATGCGCGTATGGCGCGAACAAGTCATCGGTCGTCCGAACAAAGAAATCTTCACCGAAGCCGAATATGAGGCGCGAATCCCCTATCTGAAACGCGCATTTGAAGGCCGGCGGCAACGTTTTGATGTTTCGATCGATCGCGCAGGAGAGCATCGCGAGTTTGAAGCGTTATATGTCCCGCATCGCACGGAAAATGGTGATGTACAGGGTATATTCGTGCTCTATCAAGACGTCACCGACCGCAACCAGGCCAAGCGAGGCCTCGAAACCGCGAACGAAACGCTGGAAGCTCGTGTCGACGAAAGAACCGAAGAGCTTCAGGCCGCCAATGAGGCCTTAGAGGCAGAAAATATCCGTCGTGCAGCCACGGAAAAAGCGCTAACAGAAGCCATGCAAGCGACCGAACAGGCCAATCTCTCGAAAACTCGATTCCTCGCAGCTGCCTCCCATGACCTACTGCAACCACTCAATGCCGCCAGATTATTCACCACATCACTCGCGGAACGTGCGACCACCGACGAAGTCCGCGAGCTCACCGACCACCTCGAGGGTGCTCTGAGTTCAGCAGAAAACTTGATTTCCACATTGCTCGAGATTTCCAAACTTGACGCCGGGGCATTGCGAGCAGAACCCAAAACCTTCGCACTCACAGAGCTCTTTGGCCAGTTATCGCAGGAGTTTCAGTTGATTGCGGAACAGCGGGATATCCGGTTTAAGGCCAAGTCCCGTGATGTCATTGTCCACACCGATCCAAAACTGCTGCGCCGAGTGCTGCAAAACTTTTTATCCAATGCCTTGCGATATACAGAACCCCATGGACAGGTCCTATTCGCCATACGTACTTTTGGGCCCGATATTCGGATCGAAGTCTGGGACACTGGCATTGGCATGCATCCCGATGATTTACCGAGTATTTTTGATGAATTCAAACGTTTATCCGAAGGGATCCAAACTGAGAAAAAAGGGCTGGGTTTAGGCCTCTCCATTTCCAAGCGGATCTGTGATCTTCTCGGTCTCAGACTGACAGTGCACTCCCATCCAGGTACGGGCTCTCGCTTCGCTATCACGCTCCCTCGGTCAGCAGGCCAACCTGAGCCGCTGAATAAACGACAGAGTCCTCGCGGGCAACTGCTCACTCAGCCCTTAACCGGACGGACGATCTTAGTGATCGATAATGACAAAGACATTCTTCTTGGGATGCAAAGCCTGCTCGGTGGGTGGGGAGCCAATGTCCTGACTGGAACTGACCTTGAGGACGCTAAACAGGCCATCAAAACCCAGCCGGCCGTTCAGGTCGCTCTCATCGATTACCACCTCGACGATGGAGCTCTCGGGGTTGACATCATTGCGGTTCTTCGCGCACTGCGCGGGGATCTCCACTACGCTCTCATTACAGCAGACCGTAGCGAAGAAATGAAACAGCAGGCCAAAGAGCTCGGAGCAACGGTGCTCAATAAACCCTTAAAGCCCGCTGCCCTTCGATCATGGCTTACTCAGAAGCTTCGGGGGAAGCCGCTTCCACCATCGGCTTAAGCTCACCAGACTGGTACATCTCCAACACGATGTCACAACCACCAACCAATTCGCCGTTAACCCAGAGCTGCGGAAAGGTTGGCCATTCTGCATACTTTGGTAGCTCAGCACGAATATCTGGGTGCTCTAAGATATTCACAAATGAAAACGGACGGCCGCAAGCCATCAAGGCTTGAACGGTCTGCGAAGAGAACCCACATTGCGGCTGATTGGGCGTTCCTTTCATGTATAAAAGAACTGGGTTTTCTTCAATTTGCGATTTGATCGTCTCAAGTGTGCTCATCTCTTCCTCTCTGTGCTCGCTTGGAGTAATACTGAATGGTACACTGCGTCGCTTTTCCGGAACACGGTTATGGCGAAAACAGATTTCCTCACGCTCAATAGTTTGTCCCAAGCGGCACTTTTTAAAGTGCTCGAGCGCGCGCACGACCTGAAAAAGCGCTATCAAGCCAAAACATTTAGCCAAACGCTCGCCCAGCACGTCCTGGCGATGATCTTTGAAAAATCATCGACGCGAACTCGAGTGAGTTTCGAAGCAGGCATGACTCAGTTGGGTGGTTCAGCGATTTTTCTATCGCCAACCGATACCCAATTAGGGCGCGGCGAACCTCTAGAAGATACAGCTCGGGTCTTATCGGAAATGGTCAGCGCTGTAATGATTCGAACCGATGACCACAACAAACTGGTCCGCTTTGCGAAAGCCGCATCCATTCCTGTCATCAATGGACTGTCCGATAGCTGCCATCCTTGCCAACTATTGGCGGATGTGCAAACGATGCAAGAAATCTTTGGTGAGATTCAGGGTCTCCGAGTGGCCTGGATTGGTGATGGGAACAACGTTTGTCATAGTTACCTCGAAGCCGCTGGTTTATTTGACTTTACTCTCCATGTTGCCTGCCCCAAAGGATATCAGCCAAGTACTGAGTGGGTCGAAAAAGCCAACGGACGAGTCCGCTTTTTTGACTCTCCCGAAGAGGCTGTCCGTGACGTGCAGGTAGTCACCACTGACGTTTGGGCCAGTATGGGACAAGAAGACGAAGCTGATACGCGCCTCGAAGCGTTCAAGGGTTATCAGATCACACCCGCACTGTTGGATGGTGCCCGTGCAGATGCGTGTTTTTTACATTGCCTACCAGCACATCAGGGTGAGGAAATTTCTGACCACCTATTTGATGACCCACGAACCAAGAGTGTTTGGGCACAAGCCGGCAATCGTCTTCACGCGCAAAAAGCACTGCTCGAGTACTTGATTCAGGGGTGATTCCCTTTTTCTGCGATTACTGATAATTTATTCAGTATGAGTGAAGTGAAGTTAACCAAAGCCCAAACACGCGTGCTCGATGTCATTCAGCAATCGATCCGTGATGAAGGGCGACCGCCAACGCGCGCGGAGATTGCCGATGCGCTCGGATTCCGATCGATTAATGCGGCCGAATCCCACTTGAGGGCATTGGAACGCCGGGGAGCAATTCGACTGCAAGGTGGCGCTAGCCGAGGAATCCAATGCTTAGTTCCCTTCGATGATGACCACCACGACGAACCTGGACTTCCAGTGATCGGCAAAGTCGCAGCCGGTGTCCCGATCGATTCAGTCGCACACATCGAAAAAATGGTCCCCGTTCGCTCAGACCTGTTTTCACCAACCCCTGATTATTTGCTTCGCGTCCAAGGCGAATCCATGATCGATATCGGTATTTTTGATGGCGATTTATTAGCTGTGCGGAAATCTGACCACGCCAAGCACGGTGATATCGTGGTTGCTCGGCTCAACGGAGAAGTAACCGTCAAGCGCCTGGACCGCAGTCAAAAGACCTTGAGGTTACTTGCTGAGAATATCGATTTTGATCCGATTGTGATCACACCAGATGCTGAATTTTTTATTGAGGGACACGCGGTCGGAGTGATTCGAACAGCACTTTAAGATTCGTCAAACTGGGCCTGAAGATCGGCAACCAACGTCGACAACTCACCAACCCAAGACGCATATCGTTCAGTCTTCAATTGATCCAAACTACTGGTGTCAGTCAGTGGAATGCGATTCACATCCAGGGAATCAATCACCTCAGCCGGACACAATATCTGCGCAGCATGAGCTTTGTAGGTATTCCACCATGACATCGGGTCATTCGCTAATCGCTCGAGCTTTTGTGCTTCCAACGAGACCAGTTGTCGATTTCGAAGCTGATCAACCAAGTCCTCAAGACTCTGAATGTTTTCTGGCTTGAACCCGTGTGCGTCGCCCACCTGACGGACTAACGCGACAAAGGTCGCGTCAATCTGATGAAGGACTGCTTCGCTCAACGCATGATGTTGCAGCCGACTGTCCGCCCGCACGTCGAGAAGTGCCTTGGTTTTCGCGAGCGATTCCAACACGCGTCGGCGTGTTCTAACCGGACGCATCAGCCGTCAGACCAGCGCCCGTTGTCGTAGGCCACTTTCCACTTCGTTGCTTTTCCATCCACTTCACTCATCACATATTGCGCGTTGGCTTTGCGCGAGAAACGGACTTGTGCTGGATGCCCCTCTGGATCAGTCACAGGTGCTGATAACAGGAAATGATATTTCGGATCGAGTTGATCTTTGACTGTTAAAAGCTCTGAAACCAGGGGTGCGCGGGTTTCACGATTTTTTGGAAACCCGCTAGCGGCCAAAAACAGACCGCTGGCCCCATCACGCAGGACATAGGTATCGTCGACCTTCAGACACTTCAACCAAGGCATGGGAATGGGATCCATTTTTGGCGGTGCCGCCTGCCCGTTTTTCAACAGCTTCCGGGTATTTTTGCAGTCCGCATTCGTGCAGCCAAAAAACTTCCCAAACCGTCCTGTTTTTAACTGCATCTCATGAGAGCATTTGTCACACTCAAGTGATGGACCTTCATACCCTTTAATTTTGAACTGACCGCTTTCGATCACGTGTCCCGAACAATCCGGATTATTCCCACAAACGTGCAGTTTCCGCGTTTCATCGATCAAATAGGGGTTCATCGCGGTCTGGCAGATTGGGCAGCGTCGCTTCTCCATTAACGCGAGTGTTTCCGCTTCTTCCCCTTCTGGGATCGCTTCATCTCCTGGCGTTAAATTGATGGTCGTTTTGCATCGCTCCTTCGGGGGCAACTGATATCCCGAACATCCGAGGAAAACACCGGTGGTTGCCGTCCGAATCATCATTGGACGCTGGCATGTCGGGCAGGCAATCTCAGTATCGGTTGGTGTATTAGGACGCATTCCCTCTGGGCTCGCCGCTCGATCGAGAGTCTCTTTGAACTGACCATAAAACTCATCAAGCAACCCAAGCCAATCTTTGCGACCCTCGGCGACGTCATCCAAGGAGTCTTCCATACTGGCCGTGAAATCATAGTTCAGTAGATCGCTGAAGTTCTCGACCAATCGATCAGTCACAATCTCACCCATCTTGGTCGCAAACAATCGGCGACCTTCCATTTCAACGTACCCACGATCCTGAATCGTTGAAATAATCGCTGCATAGGTTGACGGGCGACCGATGCCCTGCTTTTCCAATTCGCGTACCAGCGATGCTTCGTTGTAGCGGGCGGGTGGTGATGTGAATTTTTGTTGTGGATCAATCGCGACGAGTATCAGTTGGTCACCCACTTGGACATCGGGTAACTCTGCAGCATCGTCGCCCTTACCACCGACCGGAAGAATGGCTTGATAACCGGGAAAGGTCGTGACCTTGCCTCGAGCCTTTAATCCATAACCACTGGCTTCCACTTTGATGGTGGTCGTTAAATATTCAGCTGGTGTCATTTGGCAAGCCAAAAATTGACGCCAAATCAGTTCGTACAGACGCTGTGCATCCCGTTCGACAGATGACAGATCAGTACTCTTTTTCCGAATATCGGAAGGACGAATCGCTTCATGCGCTTCCTGCGCATTTTCGCGATTGGCGTAATAGTTCGGTTTCTCTGGCAAATATCTGGCGTCGAACTCCGATTCAATTAGCGAGCGTGCTGCAAAGATGGCGTCATTCGATATGTAGGTCGAATCGGTTCGCATGTAGGTAATGAGACCTGCCTCGTACAACCGTTGCGCAAGCATCATGGTCTTTTTCACACCAAACCCTAAGCGCTGGCTTGCCGCCTGCTGCAGGGTAGAGGTTATAAAGGGCGCAGAAGGACGTGTTTTTCCGGGCTTACTCTCACGCTCAACAACCTGATAGGTCGCACCGTCAAGCGCATCAGTCGCCGTCTTGGCCTGGTCGGCATTCACCGGTTTAAAGGCTTTACCCTGATATTCACTGACCTGAAAACGTGATTCACGGTTTTGGTGCGACAGATCTGTGAAGATTTCCCAGTACTCTTCAGGGACAAAAACCCGGATGGCCCGTTCGCGCTCGACAACCAACCGAACAGCCACCGACTGCACACGTCCAGCAGAAAGACCACGCGCAATTTTCGACCAAAGCAAGGGTGACACCATGTATCCAACCACTCGATCGAGGAAACGACGCGCTTGTTGAGCGTTGACTCGGTCAACATTCACCGTCGATGGTCGACTAAAGGCTGCCTCGATTGCCGACTTGGTGATTTCAGAAAACGTCACACGCTGATACTTCGACGGATCACCGCCAATGGTTTCCTGTAGGTGCCAGGCAATCGCTTCTCCCTCACGATCCAAATCGGTCGCGAGATAAATATGGTCAGCATTAGTCGCCAGCTTTTTCAGCTCAGCAACCACCTTTTCTTTGCCTGGAAGGATTTGATATTGCGCCCGCCAACCGTGTTCAGGGTCAACTCCCATGCGCCGAATCAGTTGCTGCTTGGCTTTGTCTTCTTTCGAAAGGGTCGATGACTTCGTTGATTTTTCAGCCGGCGCTGAACCTGAGGTTGGTAAATCGCGGATATGACCGACGCTCGACTTCACAACGAAGTCAGAACCGAGATACTTATTAATCGTCTTGGCTTTGGCCGGAGACTCTACAATGACCAGCGATTTTCCCATGGATTCTTTGAACACTCTCAATCAGTGATGTGGTTTAAGGAGTGCATTGAAAATTCAAAACACCGTTGAATGCAAGCACCTCTTTCTTTTTTAGCAATACGGGAGAACCTCAACAGACTCAAGCCCTATTGCGAATAAAAATTATGAGCGGCGCGTGAGAAGGAGCAACAGCTGATCGAGGTATGGCTTGATCGCCTCAGGTTCAACGACTGCCTTGGCGTCATCGAGGGCCACCCAAACACTTCCTTGATCCGCACCCACGCCGACAATGTCTTGAGGTAGTGAATCAAGAAACACCGAAAAGTCCCCAGACAGTAAATCCCAACTCCGAGCATCAGGTGGCGACGCCCACGGCTCCTCTCGGTCTGGAATCCGCCACAATGTCGCCGATCGCGGTTGTTGATCGGTCCAGACGAGATATTGCGCCAACTGAATCCGATCGAGACGTTCTTTCGCCCAGTCATCGAGCGACAACATCCGAACCTTCATCCCCAATTGCAGAGCCTTCATTCGTCGTTCGCCTTGTCGACGCTCCATGGGTGAAGGAAGAATCCATGTCATCGATCCCACGATCGCGAGCAATCCAAGTACAATCCATAACCATGCCATTACCGAACAATTCCTTGACGTTAGATCAATCTGTGATTCCTCTCATTCTCGAGGCCTGCGAGCAGATCTTGCCTGAGCTTCGCATTGAGGGGGGAGCACCGGAGCCTTTTTATCAAGCACCAAAAGCGAGCCAGCCTGCAATCCTTTTTTTCAGAGAAGACTTTGTCAGAAGTCTTTTCCATGAACTCGCGCACTACTGTCTGGCCGGGCCTGCCAGGCGACAATTCGATGATTTCGGTTACTGGTATTCTCCTTGCGGACGAAGCGTCGACCAACAACTCTCTTTTGAACAGGTAGAAGCTCGACCCCAGGGATTAGAAAAACTGTTGTGCGAAATCTGGAGCATTCCATTTTCGCCAAGCCTTGATGATTTCTCAGGTAGACCACCCTCAGACACATTTATTGAGAATTTAGAAAACGGATACATAGAAATGGTAAAGAATCCACCAGAAACACCCCGGTTGGTGTTGGAGGGCATGCGCCATTTTATTTCGACTCATCCCACTGCTTGCAGTCTTTTTGATCGGATGTCAGGGACCCACTCATTCCCTGAGTCCAGACCAAGACGATCTCGATCGAATCGCTGCGATTCTTAATCAGCCGACAGAACAACTCGGTAAGATCACAACCACTGGACTGGACCGGCCGGTTGTGGAATTAAGCGAGACGCGCATTCGCTTCGGTGATGCACTCGAACTCGGTGAATGTGGACTTCTGCCGCTGATCGCCGAGCGAAATTCGAGTTTGGGTCGTCAAAAACAAGAGTCGACCCGCCTCGTCTACGAATGGAAAGTGCAAGCCGGTTTAAACGCCTGTCACAGCCTCCAAGAATTCCAGTGGTATCAGGAGGCTGTGCAGTCGAAAACGCAGGATGTGGAAGCCTCGGTGATTGCAGTTCTCATGCAAAGCGAAGAAGCCCAACGACTCCAATCAAAACTCTCTCGACCATTTGCGGGTTTAAATGAAAGTTCACAAGCGTATGCGCAGCGCAGTCAACCGATTCTCCGAACGCTGAGTCATGCATTAACAGGAGCGTCTGCACCCAGTTCTCGAGACGTCACCGAGTTTGAGAACGCGTTACACCACTGGAGTCAAACCCAGCATCACGGGACTCTACGTCAAGCAATCACTGAGACCCTCGCTTGGCTGACGGTAGCGAATCGCATTCAAAGCCGAGCCATCAACGCCAATCGACTATGCCCGATGGGCACACCAACCAGTGAGGGCCAAATGATTAAAACCTTTGTCGAGAACTACTTCAGAAATCACTTACAGCCAAAGTGGTCTGCGGTCATGCGCTCCTTGGATGGATTAGAACATCAATGGAAGCAACTGCCGTTGACACTCATCACGAACGAGGCGTTGATTGATGGATTACTCGAACTTCCCAGTGGGACTCGGTATCAACTGCGGATGTTGTTGTCGACACACATCAAACAGTGGCAGACCATTCTTCAAGACTGTGATTTAGCGCCTCGAGCGGAGACAATGAATTCATAACATCCATCCTGGGTTGCTTCAGACACCAACTGATGGTGCATAAACCGACACATCGTAGGAATGTCGCGCAACGTCGAGGGATCCGTCGCCACTAATTTAATGCAAACTCCCGCATCCACGTTGCGTAACGCATTTCGCAGCATCATCACCGGCTCAGGACACTTCAAACCGGTTGCATCAATGGTATCTGCGACTAATGGAGTGGGCGACTTTGGGTCAGACATACTTGCATCTCAATGGAATCCAGTGACTAATAATAAGGCTTTTTCAATAAGAACTGCATGGAGCTCAGCATGTCTAAGCGTATCGCACTCGTGACCGGTGGTACCGGTGGTATCGGAACCTCAATCTGCCAAGAATTGTTTACTCAAGGTTTCACAGTCGTTGCCGGATACAATTCCGGTGGCAATCATGACAAAGCCAAAGCCTGGCAAGATGAACAGCGCGCCGCTGGTTATGAATTTGATATTGCTTATGGTGATGTGTCCGATTCGGAATCTGCACGACAGTGCATCGAAGGAATCATGGAAAATCATGGCAACGTCCACTGCTTGGTAAATAACGCGGGGATTACCCGTGATTCGACATTCCGTAAAATGACACTGGAACAGTGGGACCAGGTCATGCATGCCAACCTCCGCTCAGTGTTTAATATGACTCGCCTCGTGATCAACGGGATGTTGGAAGAAAAATGGGGCCGCGTGATTAATATCAGTTCCGTTAACGGCCAAAAAGGTCAGTTTGGACAATCCAACTATGCTGCAGCGAAAGCGGGCATGCATGGATTTACCAAATCCCTCGCTCAAGAGGTTGCATCGAAAGGCGTGACCGTCAACACCGTCAGCCCGGGATACATTATGACCGCAATGGTTGCTGCCATCGGTGATGAGATTTTAGAAAAAATCGCATCGACCATTCCAGTCGGCCGACTTGGTAACCCAGATGAAATTGCTTATGCAGTTGCATTCCTTGCCTCGGAAAGAGCAGCCTTCGTCACTGGTTCTAACCTGGCGATTAACGGCGGCCAACACATGTTCTAAACACCCTGCTCGGCAAGGAATTCTCCTTGCCGTCTTCCCTTTTGTTGCGACGCACAATAGACTATCGCCTTCCGATGAACGAGGACACGGACGTGAGCACTGAAAATCAGCAAGCACCCGAAAAATTATTTGAATCCATGAACTCAGAAAGTAAACGTCTGTTGCAGGGGCTGATGCGTGCTGAAGACACGGCCGATATCATGAAGAACCTGACTGATGTCTGGACTCAAATCGTCATGCAACCCTGGACCAACCCTCAGGGCTGGCTTGAGATGGTCACCAAGTATCAGCAAGATCATTTCAATTTGTGGACCGATTTCATGAGCGGAACCATGAATTTTAAGCCGCAGAAAGATCGTCGGTTTGACTCCGATGAGTGGTCCGATCTTCCGATCTTTGATTTCATTAAGCAGTCCTATCTGCTCACCGCCGATGTTCTCAACAAATCGACTGATGCCATTCCTGTCGAAGGAAAAGAAAAAGATAAGCTGAAGTTTTATACCCAGTATTTTATCGATGCGATGAGCCCATCCAACTTCGTCACGCTCAATCCTGAAGTGCTCAAAGAAGCAATGGATACCAAGGGCCAAAGTCTGGTTGACGGTCTTCAGAATTTGATGGCCGACCTTGAAAAAGGTCGAATTACCATGACTGACGAATCGGCTTTCGTTTTAGGCGAAAACATCGGTGTATCCGAAGGCTCTGTGGTGTTTAGAAACCATTTGTTCGAACTCATCCAATACAAGCCGACAACCGAAACGGTCCATCAGCGCCCACTGCTGATCGTCCCACCTTGCATCAACAAATTTTACATTCTTGATCTGCAACCCCAGAACTCTTATGTCAAATGGTGCGTCGATCAAGGCAACACAGTGTTTTTGATTTCGTGGGCGAACACCACACCAGAATACAGTCAGATCGGCTGGGACGATTACGTTCAAGATGGCATTTTTGAAGCAACACGCGTGGTCAAAGACATCACTGGTGAAAAGAAGATGAATGCCGTGGCCTGGTGTATTGGCGGCACGATCCTCGGTTCTGCGCTCGGCGTCATGCAAAAGAAGCGTGATGCCAGTATCGGCTCAGCCACCTTCCTAACGACTTTGCTCGACTTTTCAGATCCAGGAGACCTGGGTGTCTTCCTCGATCAAGAAGATGTGGACATGCGTGCAGCGCAAGTCTCGAAAGATGGCGTGATGTCCGGTAAAAGTCTCGCCCTTGGTTTTAACATGCTTCGGTCCAACGACTTAATTTGGTCCTATGTCGTGAACAACTACCTCAAAGGAAAGACTCCTCCTCCATTTGATTTACTGTATTGGAACTCTGATCCCACCAACTTACCTGCTGCCATGTACAACACCTATATTCGTGAGATGTATGTCAACAACAACCTGGCAAAATCCGGTGGGTTCACTTGTTGCGGGAAATCGGTTGAATTAGAGAAGATCAAGACCCCGTCATACTTCCTATCAGCCATCGAGGATCACATCGCACCCTGGAAAACCACCTTCCTTGGCACTGAACTCATGGGTGGTCCTGTGGAATTTGTGCTTGGTGGTTCTGGACATATTGCGGGAGTCATCAATCCCCCTGCGAAAAATAAACGAAACTTCTGGAGCGATGGTGAACTCGGACAAGGGGCCGACCATTGGCTGGAAACAGCAACTGATCATCCAGGGTCATGGTGGTCGCACTGGCATGAATGGTTGGACCAACAAGAGGCCAAACAGGTTCCTGCACGTGAAATCGGTAGCCATTCGGATTATCAAGAAATCGTTCCTGCTCCGGGCGACTACGTCCGCGTTCGAATCTGATCGAACCCCGAAAAAAAACCCCGGATGATCACTCAGCCGGGGTTTTTTGATGCGTGTCGATTACTTCTGAAATGACTTGGCCATTTCTTCAGCATTCTTTTTCATCACACTCAGTGCTTCTTCGCTGACTTGAGTCCATGACGACGCCTGCTTCTTGGCAAGCTCCGCCATTTTCTCCTGATACTTCTGAAGGAAATTTTTGTGAACCTCCATCAATTCAGGCACAGATTCACAGTTACAGACAGCCCGAGCTTCTTCGAGAGCATCAGTCATCAGTTCTGTTGACAACTGCGTTTGTTCTTCAGCCAGTGACTCAAGCATTGAGCGCTGAAGTTCCAGTAAATGCGTCATTGGCTTCATGGCTTGTTCAAACGCGTCAAGCGTCATCATCGACTGCATTGACTTCATCATGGCTTCGTTCTGTTTTAGGAGTTGATCAAACACGTCTAGATCCTCTATTCATTGGTTCATTGCAATAGGCGGACCCTACGTTGCAGTGCACAAAAAATCAAGCGTTGTTCAGTAGTGATTAGTCGTAGATGAAGTCCCACAAACTTCGAGGCATCTGATAGCATTTGGGAACTTTTTTTCAACAGGATCATCAGACCATGACCGCCCTTTGGACTCCGACCACAGATCGTATCTCGCAAGCGGGGATCACTGATTTGATGGCGTATTTCAACGCAAAGCTCGGTCGCTCGATGCATGATTATTCAGGACTTCACAAATTCAGCGTGCACGAACCCGAATCTTTTTGGGATGGCGTTTGGGACCATGCAAAGTTTATTGGAGAAAGAAAGGGTCCATCGCTCACTGAGCGTCACGCTATGCCAGGAGCTCAGTTTTATCCAGAATCAACCTTAAATTTTGCAGAGAATTGTCTCGCTCATGATGCGCCAGACGATGTGATCGCGGTGATCTCGTACACCGAAAAGGGAGAACGCTCTGCAATCACCTGGGGTGATCTCAGACAACAAGTCGCCAACGTCAGACACCGATTGCAATCCCTTGGCGTACGATCCGAAGACGTCGTCGCAGGCTTTGTCAGTAACGGTGTTGAAGCGATCATCGCGTCGCTTGCAACCTTATCACTCGGCGCCATCTGGACCAGTTGCTCTCCAGATTTCGGGATTCAAGGGGTTCTTGACCGGTTCGGACAAACCAAACCCAAGGTGCTGATTGCTGCACACACCACATGCTACAACAAAAAAGCGATTGACCTCAGCGAACGCGTCAACGGGCTGTTGGTCGAACTTCCCTCGGTCACGGCTGCGATGATTTTCCCAGGTGCTTGCCCTGATGTGATCTCGCGCCCAATTCAACGGCCCGGCTGTGAGGTTGTCGAGTTCGATCGTGCAATCACAGGTGAGCACGACCTGACATTTGAACCCACGGCCTTTAACCATCCAGGATTTATCCTCTACAGCTCAGGCACTACTGGCGTTCCAAAATGCATCGTGCACAGCCAAGGCGGTGCACTGATTCAGTTGGTCAAAGAACACAGATATCACGTCGATATCAAACCATTTGATCGGGTGTTTTACTACACCACCTGTGGCTGGATGATGTGGAACTGGCTCCTTGGATCTCTGGCATCACAAGCCACCATCGTGACCTATGACGGATCCCCCTTTGTGCGGGGCGCGAAAACATTATGGACCCTCTGTGAGCAAGATGACTGGCATGTCTTTGGAACCAGTGCAAAATATATCGCAGCACTTGATAAACATCGTTATCAACCGGTTCAACAGCACACCCTGACGTCCCTCAAAGCGATCTTATCCACCGGCTCACCCTTAGCGCACGAATCCTTTGATTACGTCTATCGAGACATCAAAGACGATGTACTGCTCGGCTCCATTTCCGGTGGGACTGATATCGTGTCTTGCTTCTGTCTGTGTTGCCCAATTCGACCCGTCTACCGTGGCGAACTGCAGTGCGCGGGGCTTGGACTTGCCGTCGATGTGGTGAACGAAGATGGGCAGTCAGTGATTGGCGAGAAAGGCGAGTTGGTCTGCCGTCAGCCGTTTCCTGTGATGCCACTGCGCTTTTTTGGCGACACCGATGGTGTCAAATACCGAGCCGCTTACTTCGAACATTTTCAAGGCATGTGGGCGCACGGTGATTTTGCCGAACGAACCGAGCGTGACGGATTCATCATCTACGGGCGGGCGGATGCAACGCTCAATCCGGGCGGTGTTCGTATCGGGACTGCCGAGATCTACCGGCAGGTCGAAGCCATTCCCGAGGTTCTTGAATCGCTCGCAATCGGTCAACAGGTCGGCGAGGATGTTCGGGTGGTGTTATTTGTTGTGCTCCGCGATACGCTGGCACTGACGGATGATCTTCGCAACGCCATCAAAGCCCAAATTAAGGACAACACCACACCACGCCACGTTCCAGAGGTGATTGTGCAGGTTCCTGACCTCCCAAGGACGGTAAGTGGTAAGATTGTCGAACTGGCCGTGCGAAATGTGGTGCATGGCGAACCGGTTAAGAACATCGAGGCATTAGCGAATCCAGATGCGTTGGACTATTTCAAAGATCACCCAGACGTTCGCCTTTAGCGTTTTTGTTGTTGTTTTAAGCCTCGGGTTCACGAACACGAGTGCAGCGAATCCGGCCGACGTTCGCGTCTTGGTCGACGTATCGGGGTCGATGAAAAAAGCCGACCCCAAAGCAGTACGAGGGCCAGCGACAGCGTTGTTAGCGGCGCTCCTCCCAGATCAGTCACAAGGCGGTATTTGGTTATTTGGTTCCGATGTTCGCGAGCTGGTTCCTTACGGGCCTGTTGATGCACGCTGGGATGCTTTAGGCCAGCCGATTGAGGCATCTATTGGCTCAACCGATCGCTTCACCCACATGGAAAGCGCGTTGAGAACCGGAATCACAGCCGGTGGACAAAGTCCAGCAGGCGCTTGCCATGTCATTTTGATCACTGACGGCATTGTCGATGTCCAAGGTGGCCAAGACGCCTCGAGTGCGTCACGCGATCGAATTTTAAAAACGGTTCTACCGGATGCGGTCGACAAAGCTTGCCGAATCCATACGATTGCGCTTTCCGACAAGGCAGACCTCCCCTTACTCCGACAGATGGCCATTCAAACCAATGGCCTTTTTACGCTGCTCAAACAACCTGGTGATTTAATTCCAGTGATGCTTGATGCGCTCGAGCTCGCGCTTCGCTCACAACAACTACCCATCTCAGAACAACAGATCAACATCGACTCTGACATCCGACAAGTCCGTCTGATTCGACTCGATAGCGGATCAGTCATTGAATTGCGGTCAGACTCGACCGTGGTGAATGCTGACAGCCAGTTACCAGGGATCACGTATTACAGTGGCACCGGTTATCAGACCCTGATTTGGTCAAATCCCATTGCTGGACGCTACAGTCTGTCGCCAGAATTCGGTGCTTCTGACCGGGTGTTAATTGATTCTCATGTACGCCTTGAACTGGCCGAGCTTCCACCCACGATCAGCGCCGACCAAACGCTTGGTCTCAGTGCGTCACTACAGAATTCCGATGGAGTCTTATCTGCTCCAAGTCGCGAATATCGCGTTGCGTTCGGGGAGCGGATCGATCCGATCCGATCAGTAGCCGATCAGTTGTCATTACAAATCGATAGTCCCCCGATGGGTCGCTCCATCCTGACCATTCAAAGCTTCGACCAGCGGTATGAGCGTCAAGTGCAGCGTGCATTTGAAGTCCTTGTTGCACAACCTGCCTTAGAAATTGCAACCAATACCGCCCAGGGTGTTGGGCAGGTGTCATCCACGATCCAAGGAGAGTCATCGACTCCTTCTGCACCGAAAGATTCAACAGCGAAGACGGGTCGTCTCCTGCCGGAATCGATCACCAAGTTATTACCAGAATCGATACAGAATTTGCTACCAGAGCCGGTGACCAACCAGCGACCTGAAGACACCCCTAACTGGCCTTTATGGCAACTCATTGTGAGCGCTCTTGGAGCGATTGCCGTGGTTGCATTGGTAATTGGATTAGTCCTTCGCCCCAAACATCGATTGCCGGAATAATTCATGTTCGATCTCATTTTTGGTCTTGGTAATATTCTTTGCGTGCTCGCCGTCTGTGGGTTGCCGATTGGCTTGATCAATCCGATTTTTCTCAAACAAAAAAGCCGAGCAGACGTCTTTAAAGTTCTAGGCTCTCTATTTTTACTCGGCTTTGTGATGGTGGCCGTTGGCCAGTATTACGGTAGCCCACAACTCTAACCAACGAATCGATCTAGCGAACCTATGGTAATCAATTTCATCGGTGACATTCACGGCTATGCAACGGAGCTAAAACGCTTGTTATCCGTTCTCGGCTACCGAAAATCATCGACAACTGGATGGTCGGTCGGCGATGGACAGTTGGTTTTTCTTGGTGACCTGATTGATCGTGGGCCCGAACAGAAAGAAACCGTGGATATCGTCAGAGAACTCTGTGAGCTCGGGCACGCAATCTGTTTAACCGGGAACCATGAGTTCAACGCCGTCGGCTTTGTCACAGAACGGGTCGATGAACCTGGACAATACGTTCGCAGTCATACCAATAATCATATCCGCCAGCATCAAGGGTTTCTTGACGCCTATGCTCATGATGCACAGGGGTATCGAGAGACTCTGGCTTGGTTTTCCACGCTACCGCTGTGGTTTGATCACGGGCCAGCTCGAGCAGTGCATGCGTGCTGGGATCCGTCAGCACAGCGTGACCTATCTTCACTGCTCAACGACGATCACAGCCCGAGAGGAAGCTCTTTTTACGAACAGACAGGGATTCAGGGGTCTAGGCCTTGGGAAGCTCGTGAAACGCTTCTCAATGGCTTAGAAGCGCGATTACCTGATGATGTGTCCTTTGAAGATTATTACGGGATTCGACGACGCCGGATTCGAGTGAACTGGTGGGAGCCAGAACAAACCACTTTTCGCGAGGCTGCGGTGATCGACGACTCGCAACGACAGATCATTCCCGACCTACCCATGCCCGAAGGTGCTCCGGCATACCATGGTCCGCTATGCTTTTTTGGTCACTACTGGATGCGGGGAACACCCCGGATCCATCACCCTCAAGCCATTTGTCTCGATTACAGCATCGCACTTGATGATGGCGTGCTCTGCGCCTATCAATTCCGAGGAGAGACCGAGGCCCGTCAAGAGCATCTGGTTTGGGTGGATCGATCATGACAATTCAGTGACATTTTGATGAAAAAAGATCACCAATAATTTGGTCATAATTCGCAAATACACTCGGAAAAAACCGGGAGACTTTGCGAGTGTCAGATCCAGTTGTTATTCATCCAGAACTAGCACCAGAAACTCATTCAACGCTCACCTCCGACGCATTTCACAAACGTCGGCGATTCCATAACCCACCAGGTAGTCCGCAAGCCACAGGCAATTTCAGGGACTTTTGGGGATATGTCTTTCGTCAGGCCTTCAGACGCATGCCCACAGAGTGGCCACGGCATCATGCAGTACCCCCTGAAGTCGCTAAGCAGCAACTGGAATCCAGTGGCGTTCATTCCATCACTTGGTTAGGCCATGCAGCTTTTGTGTTGAATCTCGGCGGAAGACGCATTGTTATCGATCCCTTTCTTGCTAATCGCGCAAGTCCCTTGAGCTTTGTCGGTCCTCGCCGATTCATTCCTTCCCCTCTTGGGATCCAAGAGCTCGGCCCGATTGATACGTTGGTGATCTCACACAACCACTACGATCATTTGTGTTGGCACACGCTCAAACAGCTGCCGAATCGTCAAACTATTGAGGTGATCTGTCCGACAGGCTTGATGCCATGGTTTCAAAAGCGGGGGTTTCGCTGTGTCAAAGAGCTCGGTTGGCACCATTCAACCCATGCCGGGGACGTTCAAGTGACTGCGTTACCAGCAATTCATCATTCAAGACGCGGTCTATTCGACGCCAATACCTCTCTGTGGGCTGCATTTCTTTTCGAATACCAAGGATTTAAGTTGTACTTCGGCGGAGATTCCGCCATGGGACCTGTCTTCCGCCAGACCGGACACAAGTATGGTCCGATTGATCTCGCATTGATCGGAATCGGCGCCTATTCACCACGCAAACTGTTACGTTCCGTGCACGCGTCGCCGGAGGAAGCCGTGGAAATGGCTAAGGCCATTGGTGCTAAAGCCATTCTTGGAATGCACTGGGGAACCATCGAATTATCAGAAGAGGAAGCCTTTGAGCCGGCACGTCGTTTCACTGATGCCGCGTCCAGAGAGGGCTACGCTGAGAACGATATTTGGTTACCATCCATTGGTGAGACGATCGCTCTGGATATTGTTGAAGTCGAGTGTGAACTCAGAGCAACGGGCACCTAAGTGCCCGGCGCTTCGATTGACGAGCTTAGTCGATCAGCTTCAGTGTTTTGACTGACACTTTGCCATTACGGCCTTCTGCCAAATCAAATTCGACACGTTGGTTATCTTCCAAACGATCGATTCCACTTTCTTTCACGGCTGTGATGTGAACAAATGCATCATCACCACCCGCATCAGGAACAATGAAGCCAAAACCTTTGGTCTCGTTAAACCATTTTACTTTACCAGTTTGCATGCGTTTTCCTTCGCAACTGCACAGATGCCCGAAAGTCCGTGCGTTTCACTTAAAATGCCAGTCAGTGTTGCGGTAAGGCGGACACATGCTAAGCACACGAGCTGTTATAGCGTCGCAGGTTCTCAGGTAATGTCAATGACGAATCGATGACAATCTGATGATCATCAGCAGTCGATTACAGCCATCGGCGAACCAAAAGCGCATATTGCGCGTATTGCTCTCCGAACTTGCGATGGAGGATGCGTTCTTCCGGAAGGATCTGAAAGCGCGTCAAAAACCAGATGACCAAGATCAGGCCAATCGGGCTCAAAAGCGTCGGGTCGTACAGGTAATACGCCGCCAGCAACAACACCAATCCGAAATACATCGGATTCCTGGAAAAGCGATACACACCATGAGTGACGAGGGTCGTTGTCTCATCTGGGCTCCATGGATGCACGGTCGTTCGGCCACGAAAGCACCCGATCAAACCACCAACACCCAAAACGCCAGACACCACAATCAGTGAAATAATCAGTATCCAAGGGGGATCGAAGGAAACTTGACCCCAGTCTCGTCCAAGACGATTCAATAACCCTGCAAAGACAATAACAACCGGTGGCGGGATTTTCAGTTCAAGACGGGAAAACAAGCGTTCTAACATCATCGGTTCCGACTTGGTCGGGACGGCAGGATTTGAACCTGCGACCCCTTGCACCCCATGCAAGTGCGCTACCAGGCTGCGCCACGCCCCGAGAGCGGCAGAGTATACAGCGTCTTAGTCAGACAGCAACCGGCGAACTTGTTCCAGCTCGCGGATCACTTCACGAAGCGCCATCCCTTTTGAATCATCTTGAGTGGCTTCGACGCGAGCCTCATCTTCTTCAGCAATGCGATGCTTAGCTCCTGACAAGGTAAATCCTTGCTGATGCACCAGCGCACGGATACGTCGAATCATGATGAGGTCTTGATAGCGATAGTAGCGCCGATTGCCTCGACGCTTATCGGGTTTGAGCTGCTCGAACTCCTGCTCCCAATATCTTAAAACGTGCGGTTTGACTCCGCACAATCGACTGGCTTCTCCGATCGTGAAATACACCCGATCCGGGATCTGGGGGAGATCATCGTCGAAGAGATCCACGATGCTCACTCGTCATCCAACGGATGATAAATCTCGACTTGTGCACGAAGCTTCTGACCGGCACGGAAGGTGACCACTCGGCGTGCACTCACAGGAACTTCTTCTCCAGTCTTTGGGTTTCGACCAGGCCGCTCATTCTTATCGCGAAGCTCAAAATTACCAAAGCCAGACAAACGTACGGGATCTCCAGCAATCAGCGAATCACTCAATTCATCAAACAGAATTTCAACCATCTCTTTGGCTTCGCGCTTATTCAGTCCAACCACATCATTCAAGTGCTCAGATAAATCCGCTTTTGTTAAGGCTGCCACTGTGTTTATCCTCGTAACTCTGCGCCAGTCTGCTCGCCAAGTGTGCGAACAACCTGATTAACCATCTCTTGAATCGCGACATCATCCAGCGTCTTTTCTGGATCCTGTAAGCTCAGCGAGAGCGCTAAGCTCTGACATCCCTCTGGAACACCAGTTCCGCGATACACATCAAATAACTCCACAGATTGAATGCGCGAATCACCAAGACTCTTCACTGCATCAACGATCTGTTGCCACGCGATGCTGTCGTCAACCACAACAGCCAAATCACGAAGCACTCTAGGATAACGCGAAATTGCTTTAAAAGCAGTAACTTGTCCGCTAAGGAGTGGTGACAAATTCAAATCAGCCAAAAATAACGGCTTGGGTAAATCCAGTTCTCGAGCAAGCCTCGGATGCAGCCGACCAACGATACCAATACTCTGACCATTAATGCTCACGCGTGCCGTCTGACCCGGAGCAAGGGCAGGATGTTCACCCGACGACCAACTCAAGCTGCCGCCGCCATTCACTATCTCCAGACCGTCAACAATGCCTTTTAGATCAAAAAAGTCGACTAAGCGATCACCACTGAAATGCAATGGTGCTTGCTGACCGTAAAGAGCGATCCCGAGCCGTTCCGATTGATCCAATTGATCATCTGAGGACACAAAGCACTGTCCTGTTTCGAAAACACGGACACGCGGTGCCTGCCGATTGACATTGTGTCGAACCGCTTCGACGAGTCCTGGCATGAGCGAACGACGCATCTCTGCGAGATTCGACGCAATCGGGTTAGCCAACCGTACACCCTCTACACCATCGCCCAAGAGTGCCTGCATTGCTGGATCAACAAATGAGTAGGTCACCACCTCCTGAATATCCTGATCCACTAAATAGTGCTTCAGGCGCATCAGCGGCGTCTCTGCTTCGGGTACAGCCGCCATCGTCAATGCTTGTGCCGGTAATGAGGTTGGAAGATTGTTGTAGCCATAAATTCGTGCAATCTCTTCAATCAGATCTTGCTCAATGGCGATATCAAACCGCCAGCTCGGCGCAACACAACGAAATCCGTCGCTCGTCACATCAACGTCAAAGCCAAGCGCTTGCAACATCTGCTGAATCGTCTCCGACGCCAACTCGATCTTCAATTGTTGTTTGATCCGCGCATGGGTCAGTGTCACGACCTGCAATGTCGGTAATGCTTGTTCGTTATCCGTGATCATCACAGGACCTGGAACCCCACCGCAGATGTCGAGAATCAATGCCGTTGCACGTTGACAAGCGCGCTCAGCCAACTGCCAATCCACACCACGCTCAAAGCGCGCCGACGCATCGGTATGCAAGCCATAACGACGGGCTTTACCCGCGATCGTAATGGGATCGAAATATGCGCTTTCTAAAAAGACTGTGGTGGTACGTTCAGAAATACCGGAATGTTCCCCACCCATAATCCCAGCAAGTGCCAATGCTTTTTCCTGGTCGGCAATCACCAAGACATCGTCACTCAATGTCAGCGTCTTACCATCCAATAACACTAACTGCTCACCTGGATGAGCCATCCGCACATCGATTTCACCCACCAGTTGATCGCGGTCAAAGGCATGCATCGGTTGACCCAGTTCGAGCATCACATAGTTCGTGATATCGACAATGGCATCGATCGATCGAATACCACTGCGACGGAGCCGCTCGACCATCCACATCGGAGTGGGCTTGGTCACATCCACATGTTCAATCACGCGACCGACATAACAAGGACAACCCTCAGGAGCGGACAAATGCACATCATGGGTCTCATCCGATTCAGGATCCACCGCCTCACAATCCACGGTTCGAACAGTCGTCTGACTCAAGACTCCAAGTTCCCGCGCGAGACCTGTGATCGATAAACAATCACCGCGATTCGGTGTCAAATCCACCTCGACCACATGATCGGGAAGCGACAGTAAATCGGCAACATCCGATCCGGTCACCACATGATCAGGTAATTCCATCAGACCATCGCGTTCATCAGAGAGCCCAAGTTCGTCTGCCCCACACAGCATGCCATGCGAATCAACACCACGTAATTTCGCTTGTTGAATCCTGAAGTCGTCTCCGATCACCGCGCCGACTCGTGCGAAAGGAACTTTGAGACCAGCTCGGACATTCGTCGCGCCGCACACCACCTGATAGGTCGACTCACCGTCTGTGACCTCACACACATTTAATTTGTCGGCATCGGGATGCTGTGTCACTGATAACACCTCACCAACCACCACATGGGTCCACGGCTTGGACGCAGGTTCGACTCCATCCACTTCAAGACCGGCCATGGTCAAACGACGAACAATGTCATCGATTGATAAGTCGGTTGGGCATAGGCTTTTCAGCCAAGAGATACTTGCTTTCATGACTATCCGTGAAACTGATTGAGAAATTGCAGATCATTTTCGTAGAACAGGCGCAAATCGCCGATGCCATAACGAAGCATCGCTAGTCGCTCAACGCCCATACCAAATGCGAACCCTGTATACATGGTTGTATCAACGCCGGTCTGCTCGAACACCTTGGGATGCACCATGCCGCATCCCATGACCTCAAGCCAACCGGTCTGCGAGCACACTCGACATCCTGAGCCTTCACACATCACGCACTGAACATCGACTTCAGCAGATGGCTCGGTAAAGGGGAAATAACTCGGACGAAAACGAACGTCCAGATCCGCTTCGAAAAACCGATTCAAGAAGGTGATGATTGTTCCCTTGAGATCCGCAAAACTAATATCACGATCAACCACCAATCCTTCAATCTGATGGAACATCGGAGTATGGGTGAGATCACTATCGCAACGATACACACGACCTGGTGCGATAATCCGAATCGGAGGCTCTTCGTTCACCATGGTGCGGATTTGTACTGGAGATGTGTGGGTTCTCAACACACGTCCATCATCGAAATAGAAGGTATCGTGCATCGCACGTGCGGGATGGTGCGAGGGAATATTCAGGGCTTCAAAGTTATGCCAGTCATCCTCGATTTCAGGGCCGGTCGCCACGGTATAGCCGAGAGACGCAAACAGTCGATTCAGTCGATCCAATGTTCGGGTCACTGGATGCAGTCCCGCCACCTCCTGTGGGCGGCCTGGCATGGTCACGTCAATCGCGTCACGCATTAAGCTCTGTGTTTCTGCGTCACGCTCGAGGGCATCTTTCTTCGCCTCCAGTGACGCAGTCACACGATCACGCACCGCGTTAATTTTGGCACCTGCTTCAGGTCGCTCCTCAGCAGATAATTGACCCAATGTTTTCATCTGCGCACTGATCAATCCCTTTTTACCCAGGAATTTCACACGAACTTCGTCAAGATGCGCCAGTGAATCCGCTGATTCAATTAACGCCAAAGCCTCTTCTTGAATACTCTGTAAATTGTCCATTTGGAGTCCAAAAGCGTAAAAAAGGCCGCGAGGAGAATGTCCAGGCGGCCTTCCCTTCAGTCACCCTGAAGGTTTGAAATTAAGCGTTCGCCTGCTCGAGCGCTTGCTTTGCTTGCTCTGCGAGTGCAGCAAAGGCAATCTTCTCGTTCATCGCAAGATCTGCGAGTACACGGCGATCCATTTCAATATTGGCCTTTTTCAGACCATCAATGAAACGGCTGTAGCTCAAACCACATTCGCGCGCACCTGCATTGATACGAGCGATCCAGAGTGCACGGAACTGCCGCTTTCTTTGGCGACGGTCACGATACGCATACTGGCCTGCTTTGATAACAGCTTGTTTAGCAACACGAAACACACGAGAGCGGGCACCGTAGTATCCTTTCGCTTGCTTCAGAATTTTTTTGTGACTAGCACGTGCGGTGACACCGCGTTTGACTCTTGGCATGGGTCTCTCCTTTTACCGTGAACCAGGAAGCATGCGATGAATCAGCTTGATATCTGAAGCTGCTACCATCAACGTCCCGCGTAAATGACGCTTACGCTTGGTGCTTTTCTTGGTCAAAATGTGGCTACGGAAAGACTGCTTATGCTTGAAGCCCTTGGCAGTCCGCTTAAAGCGCTTTAGAGCGCCTGAGTTACTTTTGAGTTTTGGCATATTTCCTTTTCACTCCGCATTAGAGCTGATTGCTCTCACTTTTTCTTCGGCGCGATGACCATGATCATTTGACGGCCCTCTAATTTAGGGCGCGCTTCAACAACTCCATGCTCTTCGAGGTCCTTTTCCAAGCGCTCGAGCATTTGCATGCCGAGTTCTTGGTGGGCCATTTCACGACCGCGGAACCGGATGGTTACCTTGGCCTTATCGCCGTCCTCTAGGAAACGCACCAGGTTGCGCAGTTTGACCTGGTAGTCTCCAATGTCCGTACCCGGACGAAACTTTATTTCTTTAACCTGCAGTTGGTGCTGCTTCTTCTTCGCAGCCGCCTTTGCTTTCTTCTCTTCGTACAACCGTTTGCCAAAATCCATGATTTTCGCAACCGGAGGATCTGAGGAATCCGCAATCAACACAAGATCAAGATCATTCTCACGAGCGGCGACCAGTGCATCATTCGTGTTAACAACACCGATTTGTTCACCTGTTGGTCCGATCAAACGCACCTGCGGCGCCCGAATTTCTTCATTGATCAGTGTGCGCTTTTCACCCGGCGCACCTTTGGGTTGTGCTCTTCTGATTACTCTGTCTCCGACTCAATACCGAAACGGCCACGCAACCCAATATCCTTGTGAAGCTTGTCAGCAAAGGCGTCTACGCTCATTGCACCTAAGTCTTCACCGGAACGGGTCCGCACAGCCACCTGCTGGTTTTCCACTTCTTTATCACCGATCACGAGTAAATACGGGACCCGTTGTAAAGTGTGGTGGCGGATTTTATAGCCGATCTTCTCATTGCGCAAATCGGATTTCACGCGAAGACCTTGAGCGACAAGCATTTTTTCCACTTTTTTCGCATATTCATGCTGTGAATCCGTGATTGTCATCACAACTGCTTGCGTTGGAGACAACCACGGCGGCAACAAACCCGCGGTATTTTCGAGCAAAATGCCAACAAAACGCTCCAAGCTTCCAAGAATTGCACGATGCAACATCACGGGGATTTGTTTCGACCCATCTTCTGCGACATATTCGGCGCCTAGACGGCCTGGCATCGAAAAATCGACCTGCATCGTGCCGCATTGCCAAACACGACCTAAACAATCTTTCAAAGAATATTCGATTTTCGGACCATAAAACGCTCCTTCGCCAGGCAGCTCTTCCCAGGCAACACCGAGCTCATCCAAAGCATTCGATAATGCACTTTCCGCCTTATCCCAGGTGGCATCGTCACCCACACGCTTGTCAGGGCGGGTTGAAATGCGAACGATCATGTCATCAAAGCCCATGTCGTAATAGACCTCAGTTAGTAACTGATTGAAGGTCTTCACTTCTTGGGTAATTTGGTCTTCAGTACAGAAAATATGCGCATCATCTTGCACAAAGTTACGGACCCGCATCAATCCATGCAATGAACCCGACGGCTCATTACGATGGCAAGAACCAAATTCAGCAAGTCGAATCGGTAACTCGCGATAAGACGTAATTTTTTTGTTATAGATCTGCACATGACAGGGGCAATTCATCGGCTTGACCGCATAATCGCGATGCTCGCTCGACGTCACGAACATGTTTTCCTGATATTTGTCCCAATGCCCTGAGGCTTCCCACAAACGCTGATCGACCAGTTGCGGAGTTCGAATTTCTTGATACCCAGAATGCTCGAGTCGATCACGAATGTAGTCTTCTAATACGCGATAGACTGTCCACCCATTGGGATGCCAGAAGACCATGCCTGGGGCTTCTTCCTGCAAATGGAACAAATCAAGGGTTTTCGCGAGATTTCGATGGTCGCGTTTAGCCGCTTCTTCCAAAAACTTCAGATGCGCTTCAAGATCTTGCTTCGATGTAAATGCGATCCCGTAAATACGCTGCAGTTGCTTGTTATTGACGTTACCTCGCCAATAAGCACCAGTGACGTTCGTCAATTTAAAGTGTCTTAGGAAACGCGTATTCGGGACGTGCGGACCACGACACATATCCACATATTCTTCGTGGTGATAAAGCCCAACAGGGTGTCCGTCATCAGGAATGTCTTGATGGATAATCTCAAGCTTGTAAGGTTCATCGCGCGCGGTGAATTCAGCGATGGCTTCGTCACGAGACGCCCACTGCTTGACCACTGGATAGTCTGTTTTCACGAGCTCCTGAATCCGCTTCTCAAGCGCCTCGATATCTTCAGGTGTCAGCTGACGCTCGTAATCGACATCGTAGTAAAAACCATGCTCAATCACAGGCCCAATGGCCATCTTTATCCCCGGAAACAACTGCTGACCTGCGTGACCGACCAAGTGTGCAAAGGAGTGACGAATCACTTCCAAACCTTCGGGGTCCTTCGCGGTAATGAGGGAGACATTCGCGTCATGGTTAATGATGTCAGAGGCGTCTTTAAGCTCACCGTCGACCCGTCCACAAATCGTCGCCTTGGCTAATCCAGGTCCAATCGAGTGAGCAACATCAATCAAAGAAGCAGGATGATCAAACTCGCGCTTGGATCCATCAGGAAGGGTAATTACCGGCATTTCCAACTCCAATCTGGCGACCCGTACCAAGGGCCTTCCAATATGGTTGTATTTGGTAGGCGCGATTGGAATCGAACCAACGACCTCCACCATGTCAAGGTGGCGCTCTAACCAACTGAGCTACGCGCCTGAAGAGCGGCGAAGTATACAGCCTTCACTGTCGAAGTAAAGTAGCGACCTACAGACTGTAGTAATGTCGGAACCACTCAACAAACTGAGGGATTCCTTCCTCGACCGTGACTCTCGGTGCATAGCCAATCGCGGCCTTCAATGCCGACACATCAGCATGGGTTGCAATCACATCACCAGGCTGCATCGGTAACGATTCCACGTGGGCTTTTTGGCCACAGGCCTGTTCAATCAGCTCGAGATATCGCACCAAATCAATCGGGCGATCCGATCCGATGTTATACACTCGCCAAGGGACATTCGATGTTCCTGGATTGGGCGTCAACGGATCATACGCAGAATCTGGGGTCGCGATTTGGTCAAGTGTTCCAATCACGCCATCCACGATATCCGAAATAAACGTGAAATCGCGCTTGTGATGCCCCCCGTTAAACAACTGCACCGTACCACCTGTCAAAATCGCACGCGTAAATTTAAACAAGGCCATATCAGGCCGGCCCCATGGTCCATACACCGTAAAGAAGCGTAAGCCCGTGGTCGGTAGGCCAAACAAGTGACTGTAGGTATGCGCCATCAACTCGTTTGCCTTCTTGCTCGCAGCATACAAGCTCACCGGATGATCGACCGAATCCTCAACGCGAAATGGCAGGGACTCATTTGCTCCATACACAGAGCTCGAGGATGCATAAACCAAATGATCCACCTGATGATGACGGCAGCACTCGAGAATGTTCATAAAGCCCACAAGATTCGCATCGACATAAGCGTGCGGATTCTCGAGGGAATAACGCACACCGGCTTGCGCCGCCAAGTGCACCACCCGATCGATTTGATGGGCCTTAAACAGCGCCTCGAGAGCATCCCGGTCCTCAACGCTCGCGCGGACCTCGGTGTACCCATCACGCCCCAGGAGCCGCTGCCCACGCGCGTCTTTCAATGAAACTTCGTAGTAGTCGTTGTAATTATCCAAACCGACGACGTCATCGCCTCGGTCAAGCAGGCGGTGACTAACTGTAGAGCCGATAAATCCGGCCGAGCCGGTTACTAACACACGCATACATTAACTCTTCAATAAAACTCGAGCTGATCCAATCAGCGCCCAAACGATCAATGCTGAAACCAACAGCAAAACCACCAATCCTGCACCCATCAGAATATCGCGTTCGAGCAAGATGCTATAGGTCGCAAGTCCTGTGCTCAATGCGGCCATCGGAAATCCAAAGGCCCAATTTGCCGGGACAAAGGGCCTCGAGATCACTCGCAGCAGCATTGGTATGAGCGTCAATAATAAAAAGAAAGCAACGGATAACATCACTGCACCAGGAACCACGCTGTGGTCACCTGCCAACAACGACCATGACACTGAGCCAATCGCCGGCGGTGCAACTAAAACCATTTGTGTGCTCTCAAGCTCTTCTGGCATCGGCTTTCCATGAATCAAGCGGAAAAACACAATGGGCAAGAGCATTAACCACATGACAATACCGATCGAGAATCCGAACCAAGCCAACATCACCTGACCGGTCGCCATCGCACCGACTGGCACGACGATATTTCCCACAACAGGAATGAACCAAACCGGAGAGATCATCTCAAGGGCGAGCCCGCCCCGAAACCAACCGTTGATCAACCAAGCAAGGTAAGCGAAGTGGGAAGTCGCAGCCACCCAAATCAAGACGCGAGCGGCCTCGGGCATATGCGGGTTTAACAGCGCACTCAACAGCATCAAGCCAACGGTTAAACAGGCAGGCAGCACGCGAAGCTGCGGATTGTCGATGGTCTCTTTCAGCGCCCCTTTGTGAAGCTGATGCAGAACAATAGAGCCGAAAGTCACAAGACCCAACAAAAGCATGGCGATCGAGATCATCCGGCCAACACCGCTTTCCCAACCACCGAGATCAGACAGTGCACGCCACGCCAGTGCAAGCCCAAATAAACTCATAATCGCTGGTGCAAACCGAATTGGCATGATGTTCCTTAATTATTTAAACGCTAATGATTGAAGCTCTGCCACTGCATCTCGAATGGCAGCTGCGCGCTCAAATTCCAGTGATTTTGCCGCCTGAAACATTTCATCTTCAAGTCGCGTGATTTCTTTTGCCAACTGCTGCGGTGTAAGCGTCTGAGGATTCTTTGGCATCAGCGTCTCTGCTCTGGATTTGGCAGCCTTGTCTTTGGCTTTTCGCCCACGCGATCCAGGTGTTTCTCGATGTGCGCCTTCCATCACATCATCGATGCGTTTTTGAATCGTGGTTGGGGTAATCCCATTGTCTTCATTGAAGGCAATTTGCTTGTTGCGCCGACGTTCTGTTTCGTCCATTGCGCGTCGCATCGAATCGGTGATTCGATCGGCATACAAAATCGCTCGACCGTTCACATTCCGCGCCGCACGACCGATGGTCTGAATCAGCGAACGATCCGACCGAAGGAAGCCCTCTTTATCGGCATCCATAATGGTCACTAAGGATACCTCTGGCATATCCAAGCCTTCGCGTAACAGGTTGATTCCGACTAACACATCGAATTCCCCTTTCCTGAGATCACGAATAATCTCCACTCGCTCAACGGTATCAATATCGGAGTGCAGATAACGCACACGCACTCCGTGATCCATCAAATAATCGGTGAGGTCCTCAGCCATCCGCTTCGTCAATACAGTAATGAGAACACGCTCATCTTTGGCGACTACGGCATGGATTTCACTTAGACAATCATCGACCTGAGAACCTGCAGGTCGAATCTCTATGGTTGGATCAACCAAACCAGTCGGTCGAACAAGCTGCTCAGCGACTTGCGCCTGATGCTCTTTTTCATACACACCAGGGGTGGCTGAGACAAAAACCATCTGTGGAGCCAGTGATTCCCATTCTTCGAACTTCAATGGTCGGTTATCTAACGCAGACGGTAGACGAAACCCATATTCCACCAAGGTTTCTTTTCGCGATCGATCACCACGATACATGCCACCAATTTGTGGAACGGTGACATGGGATTCATCAATCACCAATAATGCATCAGGAGGAAGATAATCAAACAGAGTCGGTGGAGCTTCTCCGGACGGACGACCTGACAAATACCGTGAGTAATTCTCAATCCCCTGACAATACCCAAGTTCAGCAATCATCTCTAAATCAAATTTCGTGCGTTGCTCTAAGCGTTGCGCCTCCAGTAACTTTCCTTGCTCTCGAAATTGCGCCAACCGCATTTTCAGTTCGTCTTTGATGTCATCAAGGGTATTCACCAATCGATCTTTACTGGTGACATAGTGAGTTTTGGGATAGATCGTCAAACGAGGAACTTTTCGAAGTACCTCGCCGGTCAAGGGGTCAAAATAGGAGAGTTGTTCGATTTCATCATCAAACAGCTCGACACGCACTCCCTCGCGATCTGATTCAGCGGGAAAGATATCAATGACATCACCTCGAACTCGATAGCTACCCCGACCGAAATCCATATCATTCCGTTTGTACTGAAGTTCTGCGAGACGTCTCAAAATTTGGCGCTGATCGATCGTCATGCCTCGAGTCAGGTGAAGGACCATTTCATGGTAGGCCTCAGGATCCCCTAGACCATAAATCGACGACACCGTCGCCACAATAATGACGTCATCACGTTCGAGTAGTGCCTTCGTCGCCGACAAGCGCATTTGCTCGATGTGATCATTAATCGAGGCATCTTTCTCGATAAAGGTATCACTGGATGGAACATACGCTTCTGGTTGGTAATAGTCGTAATAAGAGACAAAGTATTCGACCGCGTTATTTGGAAAGAATTCTTTAAACTCCCCGTATAACTGAGCTGCCAACGTTTTGTTATGAGCCATGACGATAGTCGGACGTTTGATCGCCTCGATCACCTTAGCGACGGTGAAGGTTTTCCCGGAACCTGTCACCCCCAATAGGGTTTGATGCGCTAATCCAGCCTGCACCCCCTCGATCAGGGTTTGAATTGCTGTCGGCTGATCGCCGGCCGGCTCATAGTCTGAAACAACTTGAAACGGGTGAGACTGGTCGTGGGTCATGGAGTCATCACATGCATCGCAAGTTGGATCGCGATCAATGCCACCATCCAACTCGAGAGAATCCGAATCCCGATTGGTGTCTGCGTTGGCAACCACAGTTGGATTTGCTTAAACAAACCACCAAAGAAGCTCGCTCCAAACAACATAGAGACAGAAGCGACAATTCGAATCAATTGATCACCAGACAGATCAGCGTGTACCGAAAAGACCATCATCATCGAAGCTGCACTGAGTATCGCGACGACACTGGCTGAAATAAGCGCGAGAGTTGTTCGACCAACGCACATCCACGCTGCAACCACCAATGCCATCAGGAGCGCCGGCAATGTGACATCAACACCAACAGCGCCCATCAACAAAGAGCAGGTGATACCGACTACTGCACCGCTAAAAAAATAAGCAGCCTGATCAAGATTTTGGACAATCCACAATCCAAATATCAGCCAAACGATCCAAACCAAACTCAACTCAGAGGGCAACATGAGCCCAGCATCAATACGCTCAATCACAGTGGGATCTGTTCCAAGCGCATGCGCCCAAGACTGCGATGCCTGCGCAAAGAGCGCGATCGCAAGTGTTGCTTTACCCAACAAGATAGCTCAAACCAATCGCTGAAATGACTCCGCCGCATCCCCGCACTAAGAGCTCACCCCGAGGCAAGCGCGTTGCGAAGCCAATCGCAACTCCAGCCAAGTGCAACAGCCCTGTCCCAATGACAAATCCTGCAGAATAAGTGATTGCGCTAATCTGTTCAGGCATTTCAACACCGTGAGCATAGCCATGAAAAATCGCAAAAATCCCAACCAACACCATTGCGATTGCCAACGGCGCTCGCACGCGTAAGGCAATAAGCGCCCCAAGCACGACACCGGACAATGCAATCACAAATTCAACCAATGGAATCTCGAGACCAACGATACCGAAGGCTGCACCAACGGCCATGATCGATGGAAACACAATCGGTAATATCCAAAGCGCGCGTTCACCGAGGAACGCTCCCCAAAGGCCCACAGCGACCATGGCTACAAGGTGATCAACACCCATTATTGGATGCAAAAATCCAGTGACAAAACCGCCACCAGCACCCTCAGGTGCGTGCGCAAGAGCAATCTCGGGGATCAAAATTAAAAGGGAAATTAACAACAAGTTCATGCGACCACCGTGAAATCTATTCAGTCCAATTACGCAGCGTCTATGCCGCTTCGCTGTGCAAGGCTACAGGAAATTCATACGAGCTAACAGCAACGACAGATCACCGAAAGAGTCATATCGTCAAAAGAAAATCAAGGAGATTGGCTCCGCGAGCAGGACTCGAACCTGCGACCAAAAGATTAACAGTCTTCTGCTCTACCAACTGAGCTATCGCGGAACTCAGGATGGCCGCGAACTTTAATGATTCAAGGGTCCTTCGTCAAGACCTGACTCAGGATTTCTTGGTGCCGCCGGCTGAATCAATCGCGTGATCATTCGAGAACGATTTTTTTCCAGCGTCTTTTCCCCGATCCCTTTGATCACCAAGAGCTCCTCCGGGGTATCTATGGGGCCAAATCGTTGCCGATATTCAATAATCTTCTGCGCTTTAGCCAAACCGATTCCATGCAGGTGTTTGGCAATCTCTGCAGCGGTTGCTCTATTCAGATCAACAGACCCGGCAAGTCCGAGCATTGACACTGCCGAGAGCATCAATCCAAGCAATAATGATTTCATGAAAGACCTCCTGAGAGGAGGCTAATGAAACGACTAGGCTCTGCTGACGAAATCGATGAGCCAACAGTCAGAGTTCGGCGATAATTTTCGCAATCGATTGCTCAGGATCAGCCGAGGCCGTGATCGGACGACCAATCACCAAATAATCCGAACCATTCTTGATCGCTTCACTAGGCGTCACAATTCGAGTTTGATCATCTTGAGCCGACCAACTTGGCCGAATGCCTGGTGTCACCAAACAGAATGGATTACCGAGAGATTGACGTAATCGTTGGGTTTCTTGAGCTGAACAGACGACACCATCCAAGCCCGATTGCTGAGCCAAGCGAGCCAAATGGTCCACCTGAACCTCAAGATCTCGTTCCACACCTGTCTCCAGCAAATCCTGTTGAGACATACTGGTTAGGACTGTCACTCCAATCAATAGGGGTCGATGCGCTTGACCGTCGACAATCTCGCGAGCCGCTCGCATCATGTCGGCCCCACCAGCGCAATGCACATTCGTCATCCAAACCCCTAAGCGCGCTGCTGCAAGGACTGCTTTCGCACAGGTGTTTGGGATGTCGTGGAATTTCAGATCTAAAAAAACGTCCAAACCAGCGCCATGACAAATGTCCACTGCGAGAGGTCCGACCGATGTAAAGAGCTCTTTCCCGACTTTGACTCGGCAATGCTTGCTCGGGATCTGTGCGACCAAGTCCTTTAATTCGGAGGTCGTTGACACATCAAGCGCAACAATAATGCGTTGATCAGCCATCAACCGGTTTCCGCTTAGTGGGTATGATCGATGCCAACAGCACAAAAATCGCACCGGTGACCACGCCGATGAAAAACGTCGCGATCAAAACCACAGCAAGACTCGTCGCGGGGATTTGCAACCAGACTAGGTCAATAACAACAGGATCTGAATTAAAAAGATAGAGCACACAACCGGTCACTAACAGGGTAACGACCCCAAAGAAAGTGACCAGCCGTTTGACTAATTTCATGCTTTCCGGGATTCCAGAAATGCAGTATTGACTGCTTCTCGCAGCTCTTTACCCGGCTTAAAATGCGGAACGGCTTTGGAATCCAAAACCACTGACTCACCGGTCTTTGGATTACGACCCACACGCGCTTTACGCTTGTGTAAGGAAAAGGATCCAAATCCCCGTAACTCAATTCGACCACCTTCAACCAATTGTCGGCTCATGCGATCGAAAATTGCCTTCACAGCTAATTCCACATCTTTAGGAGGTAATGTTGGGTAGCGTGTTGCGATGCGTTCGATCAGCATCGACTTAGTAATACCTGACATATGACCTTCCGATGTCTGGCCGGGCAGTGCCCGGCCTCAGTTGCCGGATTACTCTCGGCCTTCCATCTGAGCTTTGATGAGCTCACCGATCGTTGTAGGACCAACGTCACCTTCTTCAGCGGGTGCTTCATTCAGGTTACGCATGGCTTCCTTCTCTTCGGCTTCTTCCATTGCGCGAACTGACAATGAAATCTGGCGCGTCTTACGATCAACATTCGAAATCTTCGCTTCGATTTCATCACCAACGTTCAACACGTTGCGAGCGTCTTCCACACGATCACGAGACAATTCTGATGCTTTCAGAATCGCAACGACTCCGTCACCAAGATCAACCAGCGCTTGCTTTGGCTCAACTTCGGTCACAGTTCCTTTGACCACTGCGCCTTTCTCGGTACCAGACAAGAATCCACCCATTGGGTCTTCTTCCAACTGCTTCACACCCAATGAAATACGCTCGCGCTCTGGATCCACTGCCAAGATGACCGCTTCAAGATCTTCACCCTTCTTGAAGTTACGAACCGCAACTTCACCTGGCTCTGACCACGAGAGATCCGACAAATGGATCAAGCCATCAATGCCGCCGTCAAGACCGATGAAGACACCGAAGTCAGTGATCGACTTAATCGGGCCGGACACCTTTCCGCCTTTCGCATGTGTCGCAGAGAATGCTTCCCATGGATTCACTTTACATTGCTTGATACCGAGTGAAATGCGACGACGCTCTTCATCAATATCAAGAACCATGACTTCCACTTCGTCACCCAAAGACACAATCTTCGACGGATGAACATTCTTATTGGTCCAATCCATTTCAGACACGTGCACGAGACCCTCGACACCTTCTTCGATCTCAGCAAAACAGCCGTAATCTGTGAGGTTCGTAATCCGCGCATTGACGCGCGTATTGACTGGGTAGCGATTCTTGATTTCGATCCATGGATCTTCACCAAGCTGCTTCAGGCCAAGAGAAACACGGTTACGCTCACGGTCAAACTTCAATACCTTCACATCCACTTCGTCACCAACAGCGACGACTTCTGATGGATGTTTAATGCGCTTCCAAGACATGTCAGTGATGTGAAGTAAACCATCAACACCACCTAAGTCAACGAACGCACCGTAGTCAGTGAGGTTCTTCACGATACCCTTCACTGCCTGGCCTTCAACCAGATTCTCAAGCAGCGCTTCGCGCTCTTCCGAATTCTCTTGCTCAAGCACAGCGCGACGCGAGACAACGACGTTGTTCCGGCGCTGATCTAGCTTGATCACCTTAAATTCGAGTTCTTTGCCTTCTAAATGAGCGACATCACGCACGGGACGGACATCAACCAAGGATCCTGGCAGGAATGCTCTGATCCCGGCGAGATCAACTGTGAATCCACCTTTGACCTTTCCGTTGATGATACCCATGACGACTGCAATCTCTTCATGCGCTTTCTCAAGGTCGATCCACGCTTCTGCACGCTTCGCTTTTTCGCGAGACAGGCGTGTGGCACCAAAACCGTCTTCAACCGCGTCCAAGGCAACCTTGACTGAATCGCCAATAGCGATAGCCAATTCCCCGGATTCGTTCATGAATTGTGATCTTGGGATCGCTCCCTCAGATTTCAGACCTGCGTTGACAATCACGAAGTCTGGTTCAATGGCGACAACGGTGGCGTCAACAATAGCGCCCGGAGTCATATCGATGTCGTTTAGACTCTGTTCAAAGAGTTCTGCGAAAGTTTCGCTCATTCATCTATCCTATTTTTTCGGCTTCACGCCGTCCGTCTGATCAGCCCAAACGGAGTTGGTTTTTTGATTTCAGTGAGCTTCGTTGCTGATGTCACCACTAAAATCTGACATTTACTGCATCAAGCCTTTGGCCCGGCACAGGTCTCGTGTTTCTGCGACCACATCGGCTACAGTTTTCTCCGAACTATCAATCACGGACGCATCGGTTGCCGGCACCAAGGGTGCGACTGGACGCGTTCGATCTCGGACGTCCCGAATTTCGAGGTCGCGTAGTATAACGGAACGCTCAACTATTTGACCAGACTCAATTAATTCTAAATACCGACGCTCCGCACGAACCTCGACACTGGCATCCAAAAAAATCTTTAATTCGGCGTTTGGAAAGACAATCGTGCCAAGGTCTCGGCCATCTCCAACAAGACCTGGAAGCCTTGCCTGACGGCGCTGGAGATCCATCAGTGCACTTCGAACCGGCGGATGAATCGCCACTTGGCTGGCGGCATCCGCAACCATTTGAGTCCTCAGCTTCTGGCCCACCGACACACCATTGAGCACGACATCCGTGTGATTCTTGTCGTAGGGAAAGCTTAATTCGAGCGAATTGGCGAGTTCCACGAGCGATGGAATGTCATCAAATGCAATTCGATTATCCGTCGCCGCCAGACCGAGAATGCGATAGATCGCACCTGAATCTAATAAGTGAAAACCAAGTTCTAACGCAATGCATCGTGCGACTGTTCCTTTTCCAGCCCCGCTCGGGCCATCAATGGTAATGACAGGCACAGTCACGATGACACAGTCAACGGAAAACCAGTCTCGCGAGCAAGACCCACAAAATTCGGAAAACTTGTGGCAACGTTCGCACAATCGTTGACCACAATCGGCTCGCGACTCACGAGACCTGCAACACTGAAGGCCATTGCGATTCGATGATCCTCATGAGCCTCAACCGAACCTCCTGCAAATCGGAAATCCGGTCCACCACCCTGAATCACAGCGCCATCAGGGGTTCCCTCAATGACAACACCCAAGGCACTTAATCCATCGACCATACTCTGAATTCGGTCAGACTCTTTCACCCGGAGTTCTTCCGCACCCGTCACCCTGGTTTGCCCCGTTGCACAACAGGCCGCAACAAACAGCACAGGAAATTCATCAATCGCAAGAGGGACCAACGCCTCTGGAACGTCAATACCATGCAGGGGAGCATAGAGAACACGCAAATCAGCAACTGGCTCGCCGCCAACTTCGCGTGCATTCAACACTTCGATCTTGGCACCCATTAATTTCAAAATTTCGAGGATCCCCACTCGAGTGGGATTGATTCCCACGTGCGATACAGTCAAGTCTGATCCTGGAACAATGGATGCAGCCACTAAGAAAAATGCCGCTGAGGAAATATCAGATGGCACATCGATATGACAGGCTGTCAAACGGCCTCCGCCAACCACTGATGCGGTCGCTCCATCTCGCCTGACCGGATACCCAAATCCCTGAAGCATCCGTTCCGTATGATCTCGGGTGGGTGCAGGCTCAGTCACGCTGGTTTCACCATCGGCATAGAGTCCAGCCAGTAACAACGCCGATTTGACTTGCGCGCTCGCCACCTGCATCTCGGTGTGACAGCCCGTGAGGGGACGACTACCGGAAATTTGAACAGGTGGCGTCCCATCCTCAGAGGTTTGAATCACCGCACCCAATCGCGACAGCGGATCACTGACCCGTCGCATTGGACGCCGAGAGAGCGAGGTATCACCCGTGAGCTCAGAGTCAAACGACTGTCCGGCGAGAATGCCAGACAGGAGACGCATGGATGTTCCCGAATTGCCCATATACAGAGGCGCTGCTGGAGACTTCAGTCCATCTCGACCAACACCATGCACCGTCACTCGCCCGTCGATCGGTCCATCGATCTGCACACCCATGTCCCGAAACGCCTGAACAGTGGCGATGGCATCTTCTCCTTCCAGAAACCCATCGACGGTGGTCACACCATCGGCCAGAGCTCCGAGCATAATCGAGCGATGTGAAATGGACTTATCGCCAGGGACTCGAATGGTTCCATGAATTCCCTGTTGAGCTTCAGTGATTGTAAAAACAGAAGGATGGGTATCCGTCACCGGATGAACTCCTTGATCAGTTAATGAGGAAAATAATTTGCGAGCTGTCCGCGCTCTTTCAAAACTTCGCATCAGCCACTCTCCATCGCCGGATGCAATGGCTTGACGCATTTCACCCAACCGCTCAGCAAAACGATCAATGCCACCCAGAATCGCCTCGCGATTGGCTAAGCTGATGTCTCGCCACATGGTTGGATCACTAGCTGCGACCCGAGTGAAGTCACGAAAACCACCAGCCGCGTAGCGAAAAATCTCAAGATGCTCATCGTCATCAGACAAAGCATGCACCAAATTGAAGGCTAAAACGTGCGGAAGATGACTGGTCAAGGCCAGCACCTCGTCATGCCGCTCGACATCCATGGTTGAGACCGAGGCACCGAGACTCGACCAAAATGCGGACACCAGATCAATCGCATCGACTGCGGTTTGCGAGCCTGGAGTCAGGATGACTTGATGATCAACGTACAAATCAGGATTGGCGGCATCAACACCACTTTGTTCGCTCCCGGCGATTGGATGACCGGGGACAAACCAAGACGGCGTGGTTCCGTAGACTGTTGCTAAATCACGAATCACACTGCCTTTGGTCGATCCAGCATCTGTCACCACAGAATGATCCGGACGGGCTTCACTCACCGCTTGAACAACTGTTAAAAATTGCCCCATTGGAACGGCAATCAACACCAAGTCAGCGTCCGCGACAGCATCACTGATCCTGTCAAAACTTTGATCAATGAGACCCTTTGCAAGCGCTTGTTGACGCGTTGCTTCAGTCCGTGAATAGCCTGAAATCAACCATTCTGTCGACCGTTTTTTCAGCGCCGCGCAGCAAGAAGCACCGATCAACCCAAGACCGATGACCGTGAGTCGTTTCATAAAACCGCTCTTGGGTAGGAGCCCAAGATCTTAAGCTCCGCTGATTGTGCCCGAATCTCATCAAGGAAGGTCTGCACCGCCTGATCATCGGCGTGCCCTTGAAAGTCGATAAAAAACCGATAGGACCAGATACCAGAGTGCGATGGACGAGATTCCAATCGCGTCATATCGATCCCATGACGCTCGAACGGCTCAAGTAGCCGATACAAGGCGCCGGGTTCATTTTTCACAGAAACAATCAGTGAGGTCTTATCTCGCCCGGAAGGTTCCGTCGATTGCTTACCAATGACCAGGAAGCGAGTGGTGTTATCCGGACGATCTTCGATCGATCCCGCCACCGTTGATAACCCATAGGTCTCTGCCGCTCGCTCTCCGGCCACAGCCGCCAAACCATCATTGAGGTTTGATTCCGATACCAGACGAGCCGCCTCAGCATTGGAAGAAACTGTCTTGCGCTCCGCACTCGGCAAGTTTGCATCAAGCCACAAACGACATTGCGCTAAACTTTGTTGATGAGAGTAGACGGTCTGAATGCGACTGATCTCAAGACCTGGCTTGACCATGAGTGCTTGATGGATCCGCATTTCCACTTCACCACAAATCACCAGCGGTGAATCCAAGAAACATTCCAAGGTATGGGTCACCATCCCTTCGGTTGAATTCTCAATCGGAACCACGCCGTAATCGAGATTTCCAGCATCCACATCCCTGAACACCTCTGAAATCGTCGTCAATGGTCGCGTATCCACCGCATGGCCAAAATGTTTTAACGCAGCCGCTTCTGTAAAGGTCCCAATCGGGCCCAAATATCCCACTGCCAGCGGTCGTTCGAGTGCCAAACAACCGGACATGATTTCACGAAAAATCCGAGCCACTTCTTCTTTCGGTAGCGGGCCTTCATTACGCTCCATGACTCGAGCTAGCACTTGTGCCTCGCGCTCAGGTCGGTAATAGACCGGCGCTTCACCGGTCTTGGCCATTTCCGCTTGTTTCACTTCAGCCACTCGCATCGCGCAGTCAGCTCGTGCGTTGATCAAAGTCTGGATTTGCTGATCAATCGCATCAATTTCTTCCCGAATTTTTAAGAGTTCCGGATTGTCACTCACGCCGCCGTCCTCTCAAACTCGCGCATAAAATCAATCAAGGTATCAACTTCCGTCTGCGTAATGGCATTGTAGATCGATGCCCGCATACCACCGACACTGCGATGACCTTTCAAATTCAACAATCCCTCTTTGATCGATTGCTCGACAAATCGTCCATCAAGGTTGGCATCAGCGAGGACAAACGGAATATTCATCAGACTCCGACAATCCAATGCGACCGGGTTGTGATAGAAGGAACTGTGATCAATGGCCTGATATAAGCTAGCGGCCTTTTTCCGATTCAATGCCTCAACTGACTCCACGCCACCGATCGAGTTGAGCCACTGAAGAACCAGGGATAACACCCACACCGGATAGACAGGTGGTGTATTGACCATGGAGTCGTTAGCGATCTGATGACGGTAGTCCATCAGGCTCGGAGTCGTACTCTGGCATTCTCCCAGTAATTCAGTCTTGACCAACACAATGGTGACGCCTGCGGTTCCTAAATTCTTCTGGGCACCCGCATAAATCAGATCGAACTCTTGAATGGGCATCGAACGCGATAACAAATGCGAAGACATGTCGGCAATCACAGGAAGCCCAACGCTTGCCAGCGAACCAAACCATTCAACGCCATGGATGGTCTCGTTGGTACAGATGTGCAGATACTTTGACGATTCGGGAATCTGCCATGAATCAGGACTGGGCATGGTGGTGAAGTTGGTGTCTATGGCACTCGCGACCTCGACTGCAGTCGCATATTTTTGAGCCTCTTTAACGGCTTTCTGTGACCAAGCACCAGTGGTGACATAGGCGGCCGTATCGCCTGGGTTTAACAGATTCATCGGGACTTGAGAAAACTGAAGTGTTGCACCGCCAGGCAAAAACAACACACGGTAGACGTCACCCACACCCAACAGCGTTTTCAATTGCGCTTCAGTCTCTTCAAACAAACGCACAATCAAACGATCCCGATGCGAATGCTCCATCACCGACACGCCAGAGCCCTGAAAATCGAGAAGTTCTGCCTGAATCTGTTCAAGAACCGGCAACGGCAGTGCCGCCGGACCAGAACAGAAATTAATCGGCCGACTCATCATCCATCTCCACGTCAGACCCGTCGATGATCCCAACATCGTCTGTGTCGCTCTCCGACAACGGTTCCACTGGGGGCTCAGCAACTGCGTCCACTCGAACCAATTGTTCACCATCTGTCAAACGGATCAGAGTCACACCTTGCGTATTTCGGCCAAGCACTGAAATATCCTGGCAAGGCGTGCGAACCATGGTTCCACCGTTAGTGATCAATAACAGATCATCGTCATCAATCACCTGCGCGGCACCAACGACAGAGCCATTCCGATCGGATGTCTGAATTCCAATCACACCCATTGCACCGCGACCTTTACATGGGAATTCGCTGACTAAGGTGCGTTTGCCATATCCGTTTTCGCAGGCCAAAAGGAGTGTCGCCTCGTCATCAGCAACGATCATCGCCACCACTGATTCTCCAGTTTCCTTCAATCGGATTCCTCGAACACCGCGCGCTTCGCGACCCATGGGCCGAACTTCGGTCTCGACAAATCGTGTCACTTTACCGTTGGAGTTCACCAACACAATATCTCGCGTACCGTCGGTGATCGACGCGCCGATTAAGGTGTCATCTTCATTGAATTCAATGGCCCGAATTCCCGACGCGCGTGGACGCGCAAAGCGTTCCAGCGGTACCTTTTTGACCGTGCCACGAGCTGTTGCCATGAACACATAACGACCCTCACCCCGATCGTCTTCGCCCAAAGGCAAGACTGCTGTGACACGACCGCCGCCTTCTAGCGCGTCGATCATATTGACGATCGGCTTCCCTCGAGCGTTCCGTGACGCCTGCGGAATCTCATACACCTTCAACCAGTGCAAACGACCGGTATCAGTGAATAACAACAAGGTGTCATGCGAATTGGCAACCAACAGCAGATCAACCACATCTTCATCTTTGAGATTGGTGGCGCTCTTGCCACGACCGCCACGACGCTGAGATTGGTAAGACGTCAAGGGTTGGGTTTTGGCATAACCTGTTTTCGAGAAGGTCACCACCATGTCTTCACGCGGGATCAAATCCTCAGTCGACAACGACAGATGTGACTCGATAATCTCAGAGCGACGTGCGTCTCCGAACTGATGCCGAACCGCTTCCAGCTCTTCACGAATCACCGCAGTCAGTTTGGTCGAATCTGCCAGGATCGCTTCACGCTCTGCGATATCCTCAAGGATAGAGCCGTATTCCTCGAGCAACTTCTCAATTTCAAGGCCCGTCAGTCGATGCAGACGCAAATCCAAGATCGCCTGAGCTTGCTGAGGGCTTAAGTGATATTGGCCATCCACCAAACCAAATCCATCAGGGAGATCATCCGGACGAATTCCACCAGTGCCCGCACGCTCAAGCATGTCTGTCACAGATCCCGGAGCCCAAGATGTCGCAATCAACCGCTCTTTTGCGACTTGCGCGTTGGCAGATGACTTAATCAACTCAATCACTGGATCAATATTCGCCAAGGCAACAGCCTGACCTTCCAAAATGTGACCGCGCTCCCGCGCTTTTCTCAGTTCAAATAAGGTCCTGCGCGTCACCACTTCACGGCGATGACGAATAAAGCAAGCCAGCATGTCCTTGAGGTTCAAGGTCTTTGGCTGGCCATCAACCAAGGCCACCATGTTGATACCGAAGCTCGATTGCAACTGCGTTTGACTAAACAGGTTGTTGACGATGACTTCCGGCGTCTCACCTCGACGCAGATCGATCACAATCCGCATCCCTTCTTTGTCAGACTCATCGCGCAGCTCAGTGATGCCCTCGATCTTTTTCTCTTTCACCAACTCCGCAATCTTCTCGATGACGCGCGCTTTGTTGACCTGATAAGGAATTTCGGTAAAGACGATGGTTTTCTTATCCTCGCCTTCGATATGGAACTTCGAGCGCATAATCACTCGACCACGGCCTGTCGAATACGCCTCACGAAGCCCTTCGAGTCCGTTAATTAACGCTCCGGTCGGAAAATCAGGCGCCGGAATAAAAGCCATCAAATCATCGACTGAGACATTCGAGTCGTCGAGATACGCCAGACATCCATTGATCACTTCCGTGAGGTTATGTGGCGGAATATTGGTCGCCATACCAACGGCGATACCCGCAGATCCATTCACCAGTAAATTCGGGATCTTAGTGGGGAGCACGTCCGGGATTTTTTCAGTTCCGTCGTAGTTCGGCACATAGTCAACGGTGTCTTTATCCAGATCAGCGAGCAACTCGTGAGCGATCCGCTCCATCCGGATTTCGGTGTATCGCATGGCTGCAGCACGGTCACCGTCCACCGAACCGAAGTTCCCTTGACCATCAATTAGGGGATAACGCATCGAAAACGGCTGCGCTAGGCGGACGATCGTGTCGTAAACCGCCGAGTCACCATGCGGGTGATACTTACCGATCACATCGCCAACAACACGAGCCGATTTTTTATAGGCTGCATTCCAGTTATTACTTAACTCACTCTGTGCAAACAGCACCCGTCGATGCACAGGCTTCAAGCCGTCACGCACATCAGGTAGTGCGCGACCGACAATGACACTCATTGCATAGTCGAGGTAACTGTTTTTGAGTTCGTCTTCAATATTGATGGGTAAAATTTCGCGTGCCGAATCTGACATGGATGGTGGGCTATCCCTAGATGGTTCTTAAACGCGCGATGATACCACGAACCGGTCAAAAACGGTCTTCTTCTGTGCGGATATGGACGAGCCCTGTATCATAAATCGGAACGCAGTAATTGAAGCCTTAGGCACAGACACACGGATCACCTATGACAACACTGGTTGACCCCAAAGAAGTCACGAAATTTAATCAGATCGCCCGCAGTTATTGGGACCCTGACGGTCCAATGCGAGCGATCCATCAAATCAATCCGCTTCGGATTGACTTCACAGAATCCTGTTATCCGCTGCAAGACGCACATGTTCTTGATGTCGGCTGCGGAGGTGGGCTTGCGGCAGAAGCTATGGCTAAACGAGGAAGCCGCGTAACCGGAATTGATGCCTCCCCTGACATGTTGAAAACAGCCAAACTTCATGCGCTGGAGTCGGAGGTCACCGTCGAATATCAAGAATCCTACGCTGAGGCCTTTGTAGAGACCCACGCTTCGCAATTTGATGTGGTCACTTGTTTCGAGATGATCGAGCACGTCCCTGAGCCCATGCAGACACTCAAAGCGCTCTCAGGGCTCGTCAGGCCCGGGGGATGGTTAATCCTGTCGACGATCAACCGGACCCCAAAAGCCTATTTAGGTGCAGTTTTAGCCGCGGAGTATCTGCTCAACTGGGTCCCGAAGGGGACGCACGATTATGGTCGCTTTTTGAAGCCATCAGAACTTGCCGCCGGATTACGTCCTCACAGACTTGATCTTGAATCCATTGAAGGCGTGGTTTATCAACCGCTCTATCAGCAGTTCAAGCGAAGCAACACCGATTTGGAGATCAATTATCAACTGGCTGCAAGGAAGCGCGCATGACAACACTGATCGAGTCCATGGTTGCGACATTAAACACCAAACCGCGATTTGATGATCGAGTCATTCTGGTCACCGGAGCCAGCGCGGGAATCGGTCGCGCGCTGGCGCTCGAGCTGGGGAAACGTGGAGCCACGGTCGTTTTATTGGGTCGCAACGAGACAGAGCTTGATCAGGTGTATGACACCATTGTGGCTCAGGGTGGTGTAGTTCCTGCGATCGTCCCCTGTGATCTCTCAACTCTCACCAGCGACCAAGCGATCGAGCTGGCCGAACAAATCCGTGAGAGTTTTGGACGACTCGATGGGGTCGCCCACATCGCAGGCATCTTGGGTGGACGTGAGCCGATCCAATCGCATCGATCGATGCAGTGGGACCTCGCCATACAAATTAACCTGACTGCGGTCTTTCGGCTCACTCAGGCATTATTGCCACTTCTCGATGAATCCAATGCCGGACGCATTGTCTTTGCAACATCGAGTGTTGGCATTCGTGTCGACGCATACTGGGGTGCCTACGCGGTCTCCAAAGCCGGTCTTGAAATGTTTGCAGGCATCTTAAGCCAAGAGCTCGAAAATACGTCCCAAACCCGCGTCTTTACCGTGAATCCGGGTGGAACCCGAACCAAAATGCGAGCGGAAGCAATGCCAGGTGAAAACCCATCCACGTTGCCAGCACCGGAAATCGTTGCCGATGCTTTCTTATATGGTCTGACGACCGAAGCAGGAGCCTTTCATGGCCAGCGAGTTAACGCCCGCGATCTGATGGCCGCCCTCGGGACGTGGCTGACTTCTTAGCCGACGATTGAGGACGTCGTGAAGACGCCTTTTTCGACAAACGGCGCCGGACATCCTTGAGTTCCTGAGGTGTCATTTTTGGCACCGGTAAGGTTGGGAGATCCACCAGTTTGACCAGGTCATCCACTTCTTTTTGACCGAGCTCGACAAAATGACCCTGCTTGAGAAATGACGGCAGGAAAATACATCCGTAGCGGACCCGTTTGAGACGATTGACCTGAAATCCTTGGCTTTCCCACAGTCGTCGAACTTCGCGATTACGACCTTCCATCAAAGCGACATAAAACCATTGATTACGACGATCAAGATCAGCTTCCGGATGCCGGACCACATCAGTGAATCGAGCCGGCCCATCGTCCAGAATGACCCCCTCTACCAATTGTTTGATGTGTTCTTCTCTGACATCACCATGAACTCGGACCAAGTACTCACGATCCACCTCATTCGAGGGATGCATGAGACGGTTCGCCAACTCCCCATCAGTGGTCAATACAATCAGACCTGAGGTATTGATATCCAGACGACCCACAGCTATCCAGCGACCTTGAGCGATCTTCGGCAACCGATCAAATATAGTCGGCCGACCCTCAGGGTCATTGCGGGTGCAAACTTCACCCTCAGGCTTATGGTAGGCAATGACCAATCGCGCCTGCTCAAACAATTTTTCAGCCGGAACCGGTTTCCCATCAAAATTGACCTTGTCATCTTTTTCGACCTTCGTGCCTAAAACGGCGATGGCGCCATTCACAGACACTCGACCTTCGGTGATTGCGGTCTCAAGCATGCGTCGAGACCCGTACCCTGCACGGGCTAAAGCTTTCTGAAGTCGTTCACTCACTGCTCTGTTCCATCTGATCGAGAAGATCTGTTGTTGGTGTTGCAATCAAATCTTCGGCATTCGGTAGTTGTTCCAACGACTTCAATCCAAAATCATTTAAGAACTGCGTTGTGGTCGCAAATAACGCTGGTCGACCTGGCACTTCTTTATGGCCGACCACAGTAATCCAACCACGCTCTTCGAGTGTTCGAATAATTTGCGTATTCACAGCGACGCCGCGAACGGCCTCAATCTCCCCTCGGGTCACCGGCTGCCGATAGGCAATCATCGCTAGGGTTTCGAGGGTCGCGCGTGAATATTTCCCCGGTTTTTCATCCGTCAAATTGGCCAAGTATGGAGCCAATGCATCCGAGACTTGAAATCGAAAACCGCCGGCGACTTCGACCAAACTGACTGAGCGATTCTGGTACTCCTCCGCCAAACTGGATAAGGCTTCTCTCAGCATCCCCTCCGTCGGAGCTTTTTGATCACCAAAGAGTTTCTTCATTTGGTAAATGGTCATCGGTCCGCGACTCGCAAAGAGCGCGCCCTCCAAAATCCGTTTCAAATCAAACTCAGGCATCCGTTGGCCTCCGGATGTAAATCTGACTTCCAGGAGCCGCCTGAATCAGAGCACATAAGCCTTCGCGCACAAGTTCCAAGATCGCTAAAAAGGAAACGACAACACCTGCGCGCCCCTCATCCGGCGCGAAGAGATCAGATAACGTCAGCTCAGCGGTTTCTTTGAGCTTCATCAGAATTTCACTCATCCGCTGTCGAGTCGACAGAGGCTCCCACTCAATCTGATGCGCAGATGAGAGCCTCGCTCGTGCGAGCAGTTCAGCAAAGGCCAACACCAGCTCCGATAAATCCACTTGCGGCGGCGCCGTTCGTTCATCGATCTCCGGCTGACCAGCCTCAGCCACATGAAAGTCGCGATCCACTCGCGGCATCTCGTCGATTGCCTCGGCAGACATTTTGACCTTCTCATACTCCAACAGTCTGCGAATCAGCTCAGCCCTTGGATCATGGTCTTCGTCTTCGTCCGCGCCAACAGGTCGTGGCAAGAGTGCTCGGGATTTGATTTCAGCCAGCATGGCTGCCATCACCAAATATTCAGCCGCCAGTTCAAACCGCATGCTTTCAAGCAGCGCGATGTATCCCATGTACTGACGGGTAATTTCAGCAACGTTAATTTGAATAATGTCGAGGTTTTGACGGCGGATGAGATACAACAACAGATCCAGTGGTCCCTCAAACGCATCTAAAATGATTTCCAGAGCATCCGGCGGGATATACAAATCCTCCGGAAGTTGCGTTAGAGGCGAGCCCTCAACAACAGCGAGTGGCAACTCACCCTGGACATGATTGATCACCGGTAACTCAGTCCCATCGCCTGACGAACCTCATTGAGTGTTTGACGTGCGTCATCCTCGGCTTTTTCCGCGCCTTCAATCAAAATCGATCGGACCATATCTGGATTTTCTTCATAAGGTGCCGCGCGAGCAATGATTTGCTCTTGTTCTGCAATCACCGCATCGATCACCGGCTGTTTGCATTCCAAACAACCAATCCCGGCAGAGGTACAACCCTGTCTAACCCAATCTTTGGTGGTTTGATCGGAATAGACCTCATGGAATTGCCAAACAGGACATTTGTCAGGCGTTCCGGGGTCAGAAAGCCGCACACGCGCAGGATCAGTCGGCATCCGCTTCATCTTCGTGGTCACTGAATCGGCATCTTCCCTGAGCCCAATGGTATTCCCGTATGACTTTGACATCTTCTGACCATCAAGCCCGGGCATTTTAGCGGCTTCGGTTAATAACGCCTGAGGTTCGGGTAGGATGACCTTCCCGGTCCCTTCTAAGTATCCGATCAGGCGCTCTCGGTCGGCTAAGGTAATGTTTTGCTGTTCTTTTACCAATGCCTGAGCGCGTTGAAGACCCTCTTGATCACCATTTTCAAGATAGGCTTTCCGCAGAGACCGGTAGAGCTTCGCTCCTTTCTTCCCCATCTTATCGCAAGCCGATTCCGCCAATTCTTCAAAATCTGGCTCGCGTCCGTAAATGTGATTGAATCGGCGTGCGATCTCTCGCGTGATCTCAACGTGCGCAACTTGATCCGCACCGACAGGAACCTGGCCTGCTCGATAGAGCAAGATATCGGCACTCTGCAGTAACGGATATCCGAGGAACCCGTAAGTTGTCAGATCCTTATCGGTGAGCTTTTCCTGCTGATCTTTATAAGTCGGAACACGCTCAAGCCATCCAAGCGGTGTAATCATCGACAACAACAGATGCAACTCCGCGTGAGCCACCACCTGAGACTGGACGAACAGGGTCGCAGATCCCGGATTCACACCCGCAGCGAGCCAATCAATGACCATGTCGGTGATCGCCTGATCAATGCCTCGTGTGTCTTGGTAATGGGTGGTGAGTGCGTGCCAATCAGCAACAAAGAAAAAGCACTCATACTCATGCTGGAGCTGAACCCAATTTTTTAAAACGCCATGGTAATGGCCCAAATGTAACCGGCCGGTGGGACGCATGCCTGATAGCACGCGATGGGACGGATCAACCCCGCTCAAATGTCACTCCTCAGATAGTTCTTAAACATGAATGATACCAAGGTTATGCCAGTTCGGAAAAAGCCGATGCATCTCCGGCACCCTGACGCGTCACCATTGGTAACTCCTGGGTTAGATCAATAACCGTTGTCCCTTCAAAACCACAAAACCCACCATCAATGACCAGATCGAGCTGATGACCCAGCACAGCATTGATCTCATACGGATCGGTCATCGGTAATGACTCACCCGGTAACATCAAAGTCGAGGTCATCAAGGGTTCGCTCACATTCTCGAGCAGATCAAGCGCGATCCGGTTATCCGGAACTCGAATACCAATTTGCTTGCGCTTGGGATGCAATAACCGTCGAGGAACTTCACGCGTCGCCTCAAGGATAAAGGTGTAGGCTCCAGGGGTGTGTGCTTTCAGCAGCCGGTATTCCTGATTCTCGACCCGGGCATACAGAGCAATTTCAGAAAGATCACGGCACAACAGTGTGAAGTTATGCTTGTCGTCGAGCCGTCTGATTTGACGGATGACATCCACACCGCGTTTATTTTCCAATGCACAGCCAAGGGCATACCCTGAATCGGTGGGTAACACGACGACTCCACCCTGACGGATGACATCCGCGGCCTGCTGGATGAGGCGCACCTGTGGATTGTCTGAATGAATTGCGAAAAACTGTGCCACGGACAGCCAAACCCTTTGCCATAAAAACGGTATGATGCCAGAAATTAACGGAAGCGCTCGATGAAACTACTACTCGATTTTTTACCAATCCTGATTTTCTTTGGTGTGTATAAGACCACAGGCGATTTAATTACCGCGACAGCTGTCCTGATTCCGGTCACGATCGTTCAGGTTGCAGTCGTCTACTGGCTAACGAAAACAATCGAAAAGATGGCGCTTGTCACTCTAGCGTTGGTGGTTGTTCTCGGTGGATTGACGGTTCTCTTGAATGATGGCTGGTTCATTATGTGGAAGCCCACAGTTGTCAATTGGTTGTTCGCCGCTGCATTTTTTGGCAGCCATTTCATCGGGAATCGACCCATCATCGAGCGCCTGCTCGGTCATGCCATTTCTCTCAATCACTCGGATTGGCTCAAGCTCTCGTTTGCCTGGATCGCATTTTTTATCGCTTCGGGAATCTTAAATCTCGTTGTGGCCTATCAATTTTCAGAAGAAGTGTGGGTCAACTTTAAGCTCTTCGGCCTTCTGGGTCTCACCTTTGTCTTTCTCATTATTCAAGGAGTCTGGATCAGTCGACACGGTTCCGAAGTCACGCCGAATGCTGAGGAAAAAACAGATGCTTAAGAAATTGCACTGTGCTCTCACCATCCTCATGCTTAGTGTTCCACTGACCGCCTTTGCAGAAAAAGCATACATCACCGAGAAACTCGAGATTCCAGTTCGGTCGGGGGACTCGCGCGACTACCGAATCATTAGATATCTGCAAGCTGGCGCTCAGGTGGACATCATCGAAACCTTTGATTCAGGCTATGCCAAGATTCAAGATGAACGCGGTCGCGAAGGGTTTGTGTTAGGCCGTTACCTGGTCGACCGGGCGCCCTCATTTGTCATCGCAGGCCGACTCGAAGCGGAAGTGGCGAAACACAAAGAAACCATTAAACGTCTCAGACAGGATATCGATGCGCTAAAAACGCAAAATGAGTCCTCAGGGACAACGCTGAAAAACGTCAAAGACCAACTGGCGCGGAAAGAATCCGAGCTGAATGAATTTATCGCGACTGCTGGGGATTCCATCACTTTAAGAAATCGATTGGTGGCTCTGGAAACAGAGCGGCAAGTCTTACTGTCTGACAACGAGACTTTGCGCGCTGAAAAACTGGCTGCTGGCGATGACTCATCGAAAAGCTGGTTTGCTCTGGGAGCATTAACCTTGGCTGCAGGCTGGTTTGTTGGACTATTGATGCCGCGGATTCGAAAGTCTCGCGTTGACACGAGTTTGTGAGGCGATACCCCAACATCAATCGAGCGCACATTGATGCCAACCATCCGCATCGATCAACAGACTTTGATGATTATTATTTCCTGCTGCTTGACCCCATCGGTGAGCGCCATTCGGTTTTCATCGATGGTAATCAACTCCCTAAGCGCTTTGCCGAACTGCAACCGAACTCTATCTTTCGGGTCGGCGAGACTGGCTTTGGGACTGGACTGACGTTCTTACTGGGATGGCTGAGCTTCCTCGCCTATGCACCGCCCAGCGCACGTCTTCAGTGGGTCTCAACCGAAGCGTTTCCATTGTCGCGCCACGATCTCGACCAAGCCCTCGATGCACTGCCGTTGCCTGACGCATTCATCAAGGTCGCTAATCAACTAAGAGAAGCCTGGCCCGAGCCCATTCCAACCTGCCACCGTCGTTTGTTTGCGGATGGACGGATTATTCTGGACTTGCATTTGAATGATGCAGAAGTGGTCTTCAGTCAGCTGTCAGGATCCATCGATGCTTGGTGCCTTGATGGATTTTCACCCGATCGCAATCCAACACTCTGGACCAATGGGCTTTTTCGTGCTCTCGCCAAGCATTCGCATCGGACCTCAACACTGAGCACATTTACCTCAGCCCGCCTGGTTCGCGATAGGCTGACTGACGCTGGATTTTCTGTTGAGAAAGTTCAGGGGTACGGTGGAAAACGTGACCGACTGAACGCAGTCTTTGCCAACAATCCAGAACAACATCCCTGGACGCCAGGGAACCATGCCGGAGCCATGAACAGAATCGCCATTGTCGGAGCAGGCTTAGCCGGCGCCTGGGTTGCTCAGGCATTTGCACAGCGTGGCATCGCCGTCATGCTCTTTGAAAAAGACCAACCCGCATCAGGTGCTTCTGGGAATCTTCAAGGAATCACTTACGCCAAACTCAGTATCGAGGCGACACCTAACAGCTTGATTCAGATGCAGTCGCTCGCGCATCTCAGCCACTGGTTTCAACATTTCGCTCCCGATCACTGGCAGCAAAGCGGCGCCCTTCTCCTGGCTCAAGACGACCAGGCGCGATCCCATCAAGAAAAACTCCTTGCCGCATTACCGGATTGCTATTTGCAAATGCAATCTGTATCTCGATCGGATGCATCAGACCTCGCGGGCTTGTCGTTGAACCATGGTGGGCTATTTTTACCTGATGCTGGCTGGCTCAATCCCAAGGGATGCGTCAGCGAACTTCTCACAAACCCTCGGATTGAAGTGAAGCCCTATCAGCGGATCCTGCATGCCGAAACCAGCAAGGACGGCACTCTGTTAACGATCCAGTCTCCGACAGATCTGGAGGAACAACAGATCGTTGATCTGGTGATCTGGACCAATGCCCTTGAAGCATCACAATTCATTGACATGCATCTACCGTTGAAGCCTGTGCGAGGACAAATCACACAAATCTCGAGCGTACCGGCATTACGCATGCCGATCTGCGGAGATGCCTATGTTGCACCAGCGGCGAACGGGATGATGACCTGTGGTGCCACTTATGCACCGAATTCTGATGACTTAGAGCCGCGTGTTGATGATGACTTCACCAATCTTGCGGCTGCGAATTCCTTGCTTCAACATCCGGCATGGACTGCCAAGGATATCTTGGGTCACCGGGTCAGTCTCCGCACGGCGACACCGGACTACGCGCCGATTGTCGGGCAAATTGCAGATCCGCGCGACTGGGACAGTCGACTCGATGGACTCAAATACGATGCAAGCTTTCAGCCATCAGAAGCGCTCCCCTATCTCAACGGGCAATATGTTCTCGCTGGTTTGGGCTCACGCGGGACGTTAACTGCGCCAATCACCGCAGAACTCGTTGTCAGTCAAATCTTGGGGGAAGTTCTTCCAGTCTCTGAGGCTGTTCGCGATGCATTAGCTCCAGATCGGTTTTTTCGACGTCAATTGATTCGTGGGCTTAACTGAAGGGGTTCCACCAAGATCCACTATCAAATTTGTCCCGACAACTGGCTAACTGGTTATCGTAACTACGGGCTTTTTGATCGACCCGTTTAGCAACGCCCATCAACCAACGTTTTGATTTAAAAGTCCCGCGCTGAAATCCACCGACACCCTCATGATAGGCCAAATAATGTCGATACGGATCCGATTTAGGAATCCCAGCAATTCGATAGGCGCGATCGACATACCATCCGACAAAATCGGCAGCATCCCGAAAGTTATCACGCTCTGCTAAGTAGGAATTGGTGTCACTGCGGTAGTCACTCCATGTTCCTTCTTTGGCTTGCGGGTAGCCATAGGCAGAGCTCGCACGAGGGCCAGGAAGCACCCACAAGATTTTCGTCCGTGGTGGCTTGGCGTCAGCAACAAACGAGGATTCTTGCCGAATAAACGAGAGTATCAGCCCCTCGGAAACATCCCAGGAATCGGCTGCATCACTGACGGCGTCATACCAGCCTGGTTTTTCCGCCAGCAGATGACAGGCATTTTCGGTATTGCGTGGTGGCGAGACTGCGCAACCACCAAGCGTGATCAGTACCAAGATGATCGCGAGCTTCTGACTCATGATTCCAAAAGCTCCGTCAATGCCGATTCATCCATCACTGTCACCCCTAAATCTTGCGCTTTAGACAACTTACTCCCTGCTCCTGGCCCTGCCACCAGCACAGTGGTCTTGGCACTGACCGATCCGGAAACTTTCGCTCCTAGTGCACGTAATCTGTCCGATGCTTCATCTCGTGTCATGGATTCCAATGTACCAGTTAACACCCAAGTCTGCCCTGACAAGTCGACTCCAGTTGTTGGTGCTTCGACAGAGCGGACTGGCCAATGGACGCCTAAATCCCGCAGCTCTTGGATCACCCCACGGTTTTGTTGCACCTCAAAAAATGCACGAATGTGCGAAGCAACGATGGGTCCGACATCGTCGACCGCCATCAGGTCTTCCAGTGTTGCCGACATCAAGGGTTCTAAATCGCCAAAGGTCTGTGCGAGCGTTCGTGCTGTCGCCTCGCCGACATCCCGAATACCCAGTGCATACAGGAATCGAGCCAAAGTGGTGGCCTTCGATGCAGCAATTGCTTGCACCACATTGGCTGCAGATTTTTCGCCCATTCGATCCAAGTCTTTCAGTGACTCAATCGATAATCGATACAGATCAGCCGGAGTCTGCACCCATTGTCTTTCAACCACAATCTCCAACAAGCGTTCGCCAACGCCATCGATGTCCATGGCTTTTCGCGAGACAAAATGCTTGAGATGTTCCAAGCGCTGCGCCTGACAAATGAGTCCACCGGAGCATCGAATGACGGCCTCGCCATCGGCGCGTTCGACAGGCGAATCACAAATCGGACATGCGGTCGGTAGAGTCACCGCTTGACTGTTCGTTGGTCGTTGGTCAGTCATCACACGGACAATTTGCGGAATCACATCACCCGCGCGTCGCACCATGACCCGATCACCAGGACGCACATCCAATCGAGCCACCTCATCAAAATTATGCAAGGTCGCATTGGAGACCGTCACGCCACCGACGAACACTGGTTCTAAGCGAGCAACTGGAGTAATTGCACCGGTTCGACCCACCTGAACGTCTATGGCAATTAAATCAGTCGCCGCCTCTTGAGCGGGAAATTTCCAGGCCGTTGCAAACCGCGGGGCTCGGGCGACGAACCCCAAGGCATCCTGCAATGCCAATGGATCAACCTTCACGACCATGCCATCAATTTCATAAGGTAAAGAATCGCGTTTGGCTAATAGCGTTTGGTAGGCACTTTCAATCGACGACGCATCGCCTTTGACCAAACCAGGATTGACTGGGATACCCAACGATTTGAGCGTCTCCATCACGTCGGAATACCGATCACCCAGGGGGGCAGATACCTCGCCGACGCCATAGGCATAAAACGACAACGGCCGTGTCACAACAATCGCGGGATCTAATTGACGTAGACTGCCAGCGGCTGCGTTGCGTGGATTCACGAATGTTTTTTCCCCAACCGCTTGAAGTCGACGGTTCATCGCGTCGAAATCTTCTTTTTTCATGATGACTTCACCCCGGACCTCCAGAATCTCAGGGAGATGCTCACCGTGCAACGTTAACGGGATTGATCGAATTGTCCGAACGTTCTGTGTCACGTTTTCGCCGGTCGAACCATCACCCCGCGTTGCTGCCAAGATGAGTTCACCCCGCTCATAACGAATCGAGAGCGCTAACCCATCAAGCTTCGGTTCGGCTGTCAATTCGAGTGATGAGATGCCATCCAAGCGATCCGTCATTCGTTCCACAAACTGCTGGAACTCGTCCGCATCAAACACATTATCGAGAGATAACATTGGAACCCGGTGGCTCACTTCGGAAAATCCTGAGTCGGGTTTGGCTCCGACTCGCTGGGTTGGCGAGTTGGGGTCAAGACTATCAGGAAACTCGGTCTCTAGACGTTTGAGTTCAGCGACAAGCTGATCGTATTGCGTATCACCAATCGTCGGTGCGTCGAGCACGTGATAGCGATAGTCATGCTGACGAATCTCTGCAATGAGTTCGCGAATTCGTCGAACAACTGACTCCGTCATGAGCGCAGAAGATGATGGTGCCCGGCCTGCGCTCTGGCGAGATCAATCCATTCCTTAGAAATCGCTACCCCGTCTTGATCGTAAACATCGCCACCAATGTCACGAGCGATCGATCGAGCGCCAGAAATCAATTCATTGACTGCAAACACAGGATCCGTTTGCTTGGGTAATTCTGTGAACAAAAAGACAACGGGTGTGTCGATTGATTGAGCATCCTCATCGAATGTGCCAGGCTCGATACCATTCACTAACGAAAACAGTGGTTGAGCACCTTCATCCAATGGGAATCGCTGGTACATCAACGATTCACCTCGACGCAATCCCGCCCGCAGACACGCTTTGTGTAAATTAATTCCCTCAAACCGAGGCGTCCGCGCCGATTGAATACGGACGACGATCAAATCATCCATGGATTCTTCAACAACAGGTTCCTGACCCGGATCAACAGTCGATCCCTGATCCGCATCTGCACACTCGATTGGCTCGTCAAGGATCGCATCAACAGCACTTGAAGCTGACTCTTTTTTCCCAAAGCGTCCGAAGATTCGTCCAAGGGTGGAGCCGAGAATGCCACCTTCGGTACTGGCTTTCATCGGGCGCTCCACCGGTCCATCGGCTAAAATCCGCATATCATCATCGTGATCAGAGTCAGCGGTATTATCCTCAAGGTCCCGCTCCTCAATCTCGCTTGGAATCTCGTCTAAGGCAGCCGGCTCCTCATCCCAGACGGGCTCGACACGATCAGCAGTGACAGGCTCGGGTTCTTCAATGGAATGGGGATCGCTCGGTTGGTCCACCGGCTCGTAACCGTCAAATAACGAGTCTGTCTGGGTATCTGGCAAACTGTCTTCAACCAAAGCGTCGTGATCAGCGGACTTCATCGCTTCGGCCTTGATCTCCCCTGCCCATAAATTCAGCTGGCTGGCATCAGAGGATTCAAACAGTGGATCAGCATCTACCTGAGGCTCGAGCTCTTCAGGAGTCGCTTTTTTCACAGGGCGCGGTTTACTGACATCACTGCGTTCTGGCGACTCAGGCGGCGCGGCTATTAAGTCAAGTTTGAGGCCTTCACGCTTGTGCTTTAGGGTTCGTCGAATACCGTCAGCAAGTAATCCAACGATTAACACCGCTCCCAAAATTAATAGATATTCCCGTAACCCGAACTCCATGTGTCCTCTACTCAGTGGTGGCTAATTCAACCGCTCGATCAATATCCACAGAAACCAACCGTGAGACGCCAGGTTCTGACATTGTCACACCCATCAACTGCTCGGCACGCTCCATAGCGATTTTGTTGTGTGTGATGTAAATAAATTGTACCGCGGTTGACATCTTAGCAACTGCATCGGCATAACGCCCAACGTTCGCATCATCAAGTGGCGCATCAACTTCATCAAGTAGGCAAAATGGCGCTGGATTCAGGTGGAAAATGGCAAACACCAGTGACAAGGCTGTTAATGCTTTTTCGCCGCCACTCAACAGATAAATACTCGAATTTCTCTTTCCCGGCGGACGCGCCATGATGGTAACTCCTGTGGAAAGTAAGTCCTCATCGGTCAACATCAGCCACGCCTCACCGCCACCAAACAGTTGCGGGAAAATCTCACCAAAGGACTGGTTAATGGCATCAAAGGTGTTGCGAAACAGAGCTCTCGTCTCACGATCGATTTTTCGGATCGCATCCTCAAGCGTCTCTAAGGCCTCTGTCAGCTCAGCATGCTGATGATCAAGCTCCGCTTTCCGCTCCAATTCTTTTTGATATTCATCCAAGGCGACCAGATTAATGGGACCTAATCGCTCGATCCGAGTGTCAATGCGATTCAGTTCCGATTCCGCAGCCTCTCGGCCCTCAAATCGCTGCTCAATCTCGATCAGATGTACCTCGTTGGCTTGTCGATTGTTGAGCTCCTGTTGCAAACGACTGAGCTCAATCTCAATGGCTTGCTCTTTTAGACGTCGTTCGTTCAATGCTTGATGTTGAACCTCTCGGTCACGTTCAAGGCCGGCACGCTCTGTTTCCAACTGCCGAAGACATTCTTCTCGCTCACCGAGTGATTGACGAGCAACCTGAAGCGCCTGTTCCAGACGCTGACTTTCAGAGACTGCTGCTTTTAGATCTGCATCAGTCACCGCTGGGCGATCGCTCAATGTGTGCCGGTGTGTTGTGAGCGATTCTAATTCGTTGACCAAACTCGCGAGCTGTCCTTCAATCCGTTCGACCTGTGTTTGAGACCTTGACTCAATCCCAGACAAACGCTCGACTTCGACACGCAAATCCGAGCGCAGGTGCATCAGTTGATTGCGCTCATCGCGTAATCGGCCTAGGGAGGCCTTATCAGCGTCAAGCGTTTGATGCATTGGAGTCAGTTGATCCTGAATCGACTGCCGCAAGCGGGTGGTTTCATCTAACTGCTGATTAAGGTCGTCTCGCTCCTGATCGATCTGCGATTGCGCATCAATTAACGATTGCTTTTCTCGCTGCAGTCGTAAGCGACTGGCTTCAACCTCCTGGTTTTTGGCATGCAGGCCAGCCAATCGATGACTCAGTTGCACCGATTGTTTTTCCAGTGCTGCCAACGATTCGGACGTCGATTTCAACTCAATGACTGCCTGATTGCGCAACTCTTGCAGCCGACTAAATTCCACTTCAACGTCAGCTAACCGGCTTTTCGCCTGTTCTTGCGCATGCTCAAGATCGGGAAGACGCGCTTGAATCTCGAGAATACCTGTCGCCCGACCGGCCACACGCTCGACCCAACCCTGACCAAATCGGAGGCCCTGATCGGTGTAACCCTCTCCATCAGCGACTCGGTGACTCGATGTCTTTTTCACGGTTTGAGGCAGTCCGTTGACATAGTCGAGCGAAACCACTCGAACTCCGGCTGGCAGGCCATCGACGTCTAACGTCTCGAGATCCTGACACACGAAAGCGCTCAACACCTCAGGATAAGCAGCCTCAAATGCTGACCGATCTTCACCCGGTAACTCAATGTACTCCAAAACACGGCCAAGAATGTGCGACTGCCGAGATACCCAGGCACTGATCTCTCGGTCATCGATACGCGACTCAGCCTCGATAATTCGACGCGCTTTTTGAAGTTCAGCGTCAGCACTCTGCAGCACACCCCGATGTTCGCGAACTGACACTTCTTGCTCGGTGACTATTGCCTGACTGCGCTCGTGAGATGCCTTCAGCCTTTCATGCTCGGCGGTTTGCTCAGCGAGCCTTTCAGTCAACACCAAATATTCAGCTTCCAACTCGGCGATCACTTGTGGATCGGTGTCTGCGAGTTGTAATACCGCCTGATCAATGGTTTCCAAACGTTGACGATCAAGCCTTTGTTGCCGCTCAAGACCTTGTTTTTCTGTCTCTAATCGAGTGATCTCGGATTTGACTCGACCCAACTCCCCGGCTAATTGGCTACGGGTCGAGTCTTGTGCGTTCAATTGCCCTTCCAGTGTGGCGATAGAGGCCTCGAGGGATGTTAAGTCAGCCTCAATCGTTTGAAGCTTCGGTTCAAGCAGTGCGCGTTTGTGAGAAGCATCGACGCCTTCGTCGCGGTCTTTGGCAATCAGCGTTTTTAAGGTGTCAATGTCGTTTTGGATTCGCTCTTGATTGGCCGTCAACTGCTTGACTTGCTGCTCATAAGCCTCTTTGTTTGCCTCCAAGCGAGAGAGCGTTGCCGCATGGGTGTAGTAAGCAGTATTTGCCGCATCCAACAGCTGATTCGCATTCTCGCGAGCGACTTGAGCATCAATCCGTCCTCGTTCATTGGTCGACAGCGCACTTGCTAATTGATCCATGATCTTTTGGCAGTCTTCTTTCGCGACGCGCTCTTGCTGTTGCTTTTCTTTGTAGTCTTGCAACTGATACCAAAACACCAGAGATTCTAGATCTCTCGATTGAGCTTTCAGTGTTTTGTAGCGTTCGGCCGCATCAGCCTGCCGCTTGAGACGATCTAACTGACGGCCCAGCTCATCAGACAGATCATTCAGTCGATCGAGGTTTTCTCGTGTCCGTAAAATACGGCTCTCAGTCTCGCGCCGGCGTTCTTTGTACTTCGAGACCCCCGCCGCCTCTTCAACATAGGTTCTCAATTCTTCAGGCTTTGCTTCAATAATTCGAGCAATCATGCCTTGCTCAATAATCGCGTAGGATCGCGGCCCTAAGCCCGTCCCTAAAAACAAATCCGTCACGTCACGTCGACGACAATGACTGCCGTTTAAAAAATACTTGGATTGCCCGTCACGGGTGACTTCCCGTTTGACAGCGATTTCAGCAAATTTGGCATACTCACCGGCAGCACGACCTTCGGTGTTATCGAACACCAACTCAATCGATGCACGGGAAACCGGCTTTCGACTCACAGAACCGTTAAAGATGACATCGGTCATGGATTCGCCACGCAAGTGCTTGGCACTGGACTCACCCATCACCCAACGCACCGCGTCAATCACATTGGATTTCCCGCAGCCGTTGGGCCCAACAATCGCTGTCATATTCGACTGAAAAGGAACGGTAGTCGGGTCAACAAAGGATTTAAACCCTGCCAGTTTGATACTTTTTAAGCGCAACTCTTTGAACTTCCACTGTCGATTACTAGGAAGCTATCCAGTGCGCTCCAGAGTTTCAAGATATTTACGTTCAAGCATACGACAAAGTTCGGTGACGTAATCGATCACCTGCTCCCTTTCACCAGCGTCAAGCGCCGGGATTATCTTTAACTTTAGGAGTTGATCGAGTGATTCGACACCAGCCAAATTCGACCGAACCAACTTAGAGAAAACCCGATCAAACGTCGGGATGAGATCATCAATTAATTCGAGATAGACTCGATTCGGATGCAGTTGACACAGAATCTCCAGGACACTGACTGGATTGACGCAGCCAAACTTTCCTTCAGAAATTTCCATTGCACGCTGAATCGACAGGGAATGTTGATCCGTCCAATTCGGAATGAGATCGGCGACCACTTGAGTCAAAAGCGGCGGGAGCACAGAGGTAAGATCGCGGACCCGAGCTGGGCTTAAGCTTGTGACGATTGCGCCTTTTCGCGGAATCACATCAATCAACCGACGTCGCTCAAGGACTCGAAACGACTCACGCACCGAACCTCTGGAGACATCCAGTTGACTCACTATCCTGGATTCTTGAATCCGATCCCCGGACCGCAAAACGCCGGCCACGATCTGGTGCTCAATATGAAGTGCGATGTGTTCAACCAACCCTAGCGCTGGTTTGAACGGCACATAACTTAATCCGTCTGCCATGACTACTCACTCGACACTGATCCTTCAGTACGAGCTTTAGTATGAACCCCTCTTCAGAAAACGCAATACTTCGCAATCGTCTAGGGTTTTAATCGAATCTCAGCGGTATTTTCGGCAGTTAAGGTCAAAAGTACAGGACCGCCCATCCAATCTCCTTCACTGCCATTGGCGTCTCCGACGGTGAGTCGAGCAGCAATTTCCACTGCGAGACCTTGATGCAATCGCCCCCCCATCAAAGCGTCTTCATTCGATAAGCGGACAGTCATCGGTAAGTCCGTCACCGACAAACGGCGCGCCACAAGAGGTCTCGGTGAACCGTTAACTTCGCGAGCAAATACAAAGACGGTTGCATCTTTCAAACTCTCGGGAATTGCCTGACTCAATGCAACCGACAAATCAATTGTCGCATCGCCGAGTTGAACTTTTTCGGATAACTGTTGGTTCGCACGCTCCGTCGCGCGAGCAATGCCCACTTCAATGGCCCGCGCTTGCTCAGAACCAGGCGGTAATTGACCAAGCATACGTGTCCAATAATTGACCGACTGCTGATAATCCGAGGCCTCAAATGCAATGATGCCAAGAGAGCCAAGCGCGGTGACTTGGTTTGGATCGAGTTCAAGCGCAAGCTGAAACAAATTCACAATGTCTTGGTCAGCCACTCGGTTTCTCGCTAAGAACTCGTCCTGAGCAGCTTGGGCGATCACATAAGCACGCTCATCTTCCGGAAGGGCATTGAGTGCCTCTGTCGACAAGGACATTTCATAAGCACCTAAGTACCAATACATATAGGCTGAACCGCCAGCTGTCATCAGCGTTAGCAGACATGCGATCAGAAGACCTTGTCGACCAAAACCACGCAAAGCCCAGAGCAATCCTGCCAAGACGGTTGCCACGAGCAATCCCATCCAAATCATGCGTTAGATTCTCCTCGCTCCAATGCTTGTTTTGACCGTCGAATACGAAGTGCCACCACAATCCCACCAATCACCAAAAGACCAGCCGGGCCAAACCATAAAATTAACGTTTGCCGATCCAAGGGTGGGCTGTAGAGCACATACCGGCCGTACCGAGCGACCATAAATTCCTTAATTTCTTCGTCAGTCGCGCCTTCTTTAATCAAGCGATAGACCTCCGCTCGCAAATCACCAGAGATTTCCGCGTCTGAATCCCCAATGGCTTGGTTCTGGCATTTAGGACAACGGAGCTCAAAACCCAATTGACGGAAACGCTCTTCTTGCTCAGGTGAATCGAATTGATAAGTTTCGATGGCCCCATGGGTCACCATCGCAACACTCATCAACCAAGCAATGAGCCCGGCCTTCAACACGGATTTCATCATTGAACAGTCTCAAGTAGCGGTTGAATCTGGCGCTCGAAAACACGCTGGTTGACCTCGCCTTGGATTCGCGCCTGGATCACACCACGGCCGTCAACAAGGAAGGTCTCAGGAGCTCCTGCGACGCCCAAATCGAGCCCCAAACGACCCGTTGGATCGAAGATCTGCACAGCGTAAGGATCACCGAGCTTTTGTAGCCAATTTTTAGCAGCAGTCTCGGTGTCTTTGTAATTCAAACCAACCACAGGCATCTGTTGGGAAAGTTGCGTCAGGTAGGGGTGTTCCACCTGACAAGTGATGCACCAACTCGCCCAGACATTCAAGAGAAATGGCTGCTGCGGGAGTTGTTCCCGCGATAATGGTTGACCAGTGTTCAGATCGGTCAGCTGAAACTCCGGAACTGGCTGACCAATTAAGGCTGATGGTTGCTCGCGAGGATCCAAGGTGAGGCCTTTAAAAAAGAAGCCGACCAAAACCGCAAAGACAGCCAAGGGCAGCCACACCATGATCCGACTCATGCTGCAGCCCCTTCAGCAACCCGCGCTTCCTTCTCTTCTCGAACACGTTGGCGGTACCGCTTATCGGTGATGGAGACAAAACCGCCCAAGCCCATAAAAAAGGCACCAGCCCAGATCCAGTCAACAAATGGTTTCACAGACAATCGCACAGCCCAATCGCCACCATCCAGGGGTTCGCCCATCGCGATATACAGATCTCTGGTGACGCCAGAGTCAATAGCTGCTTCAGTCATCACCATGCCTGAAGCGTTGTAGCGTCGTTTCTGAGGTGTCACCGTCTTATACAGGGCATCCCCTTGATAGATCTCAAATGTCGCTTGATCAGCAACATAATTCGGACCATTGATCACCGTTAAATCCGTCATCCGAACGTCATAAGAGCCAAGGTTCTGAGAATCACCAACACCCATCCGAAGATCACGGTGCTCTGTGTGATTTTCCACCATCACCACACCAAAAATAGTCAATGCCAACCCAAAGTGTGCAAGCCACATTCCAATCATGCCTCGTTCAACGCGCGCGAGAGTCGTACCGACTCCCCCATAGAGGACGACTTTTTTAACAACATCGACGACCGTAGCGATCGCAACCCACAAGGCGAGAGCGACCCCGATCGCAGTCCCAATGGAATATTGACCGTCCAACAGACTGGGCCAGGCGAGGCCAACCACAACACTCACAATTAAGGTCACGATCAGCGGTCGAAAGAGTCTTGGATCCTCCGATTGGCGCCATTTTGCCAGCGGGCCAAAGGCCATGCCACTGACTAAGATGGCGGTCAATGGAACAAAGACAGCATTAAAGAACGGAGGTCCCACGGAGACCTTTCCACCACCGACGGCATCAACCAGCAACGGGTAGAGCGTTCCTAACAAAACGCTGACTGCCATGACTGTCAGAATCAGGTTATTGAACAACAGGAATGATTCGCGCGAAATCCAAGCAAATTCACCTGGCTCAGAGACCTTCGACGCCCGGATAGCGTAGAGAGTCAAAGACCCACCGATCACAACAATCAGGAATCCTAGGATGAATACCCCTCGTTCAGGATCATTAGCAAACGCATGAACCGACGTGAGCACACCTGAACGCACCAGGAATGTTCCCAATAGGGATAACGAGAATGCAGCAATAGCCAGCAGCAACGTCCAACTTCTGAAGAGGCCTCGCTTCTCAGTCACTGCCAATGAGTGCATGAGTGCAGTCGCCACTAACCAAGGAATTAATGATGCATTTTCAACGGGATCCCAGAACCACCAGCCACCCCAGCCAAGTTCGTAGTAGGCCCACCAACTCCCAAGCGCAATGCCAAGCGTGAGGAAGGCCCAAGCGATGGTTGTCCAAGGCCTCGACCATCGTGCCCAAGTAGCATCGAGCTTTCCGGAAATCAGTGACGCCATGGCAAACGCGAAGGCCACGGATAAGCCCACGTAGCCCATGTAGAGCATCGGTGGGTGGAAGATCAGACCCGGATCCTGAAGTAACGGATTTAAATCGGCTCCATTGGCCGGTGAAAACGGCAAAATGCGAACAAATGGGTTACTGGTGAACAACATGAAGGCCAGAAAACCAACACTGATCATCCCCATGACTGATAAGACAAGCGCCGACATATGATCGGGAATTCCACGACTGAATAAGGCCACCGCGACGCCCCAGAATGCAAGAATCAGGGCCCAAAGAAGTAAAGATCCCTCATGCGCACCCCAGACTGCACTCATTCGAAAATACCAAGGCAAGTCCAAATTTGAGTTATCAGCGACATATTTGACACTGAAATCGTGCGCTAAAAAGCCGTACATCAAGACTCCAAAGGACACCGCTAATGCCAGTCCTTGTAGGAGAGCTAAGGGTTTGGCGGTTGCGCAAAAACCTTGCTGATTACTCAGATAGCCATACAAAGGGAAGACCGCGAGGCAGATCGCAATCGCGAACGCGAGCACAAGGGCAAAATGCCCAATTTCTGGAATCATTGTTGCTGCCCTCCTTTCATCTGATCAAGTTTTCCCGATTGACGGAGCGCTTCAGTGACCTCCGGTGGCATGTAGTTCTCATCGTGCTTTGCCAGTACTTCACTGGCGACAAATTGGCCTTGATTGATTCGACCCTGTACTACAACCCCTTGGCCCTCTCGAAAGAGATCAGGAAGAATTCCTTCATAGGTCACGCGCACCTGATGGTCAAAATCCGTCACATCAAAAGCCACTTTCAAACTTTGTGGATCACGGTCAACAGTCCCATCAGCCACCATCCCTCCAACACGAATCAGTTGCGCTGGCGGCGCTTGGCCAGTCGCAATCTGGGTCGGTGTAAAAAACAGGTTAATGTTTTGGCTCAGTGCATACATCACCAAGCCGACGGCCACGCCCAATCCAGACACCAAGCCCAAAATAATCAACATGCGTTGTTTGCGTTTAGGATTCATGTGTTTCCTCACGTTCGAGTTGTCGCTTGACCAAGCGAATCGCTTGCCGATGCTGCCGCAGATTCACCCAAGTCAGACCACCAAGAATCAATAGACCTAAGATATAAACAGGCCAGACATAGGCACCATGGGGTGCCATTGCTAAAAAAGCCATCAAAGATTCGAACTGGAACTCAAGCACGACCGACCAACTCCTTGACCCATGAGGCACGACGTTCGCGCCCAATGACGATCGCACGCATTGATCCCAAGACCAGATAAGCCGCAGCAATGTAATAGCCTAAAATATTCACTAATAACGGCATCCACATTGAGGCTGGCATCGTCGGTTTTTCAGTCAACTTCAAACTTGCTGGCTGATGAAGCGTATTCCACCACTCCACCGAATATTTGATGATTGGTAGATTCACTACACCGACCAACACCAAGATGCCACAGGCTTTTCCTGCTTGATCTGGATCTTGAATGGCTGCTCGCAATCCAATCAATCCGAGATAGAGAAAACCAAGAATGAGCATTGATGTCAGCCGCGCATCCCAGACCCAGTAAGTACCCCAGGTCGGCTTACCCCAAACCGCACCGCTCACCAAGGATAGAACCGTAAAGGCCAATCCCGTCACTGCGATTGCTTGCATGGCGACATCAGCTAACTTCATTTTCCAGACAAATAAAACCACCGCGCAGACAGCCATCGCGGCATACATCGCTTGAGCCAAGAACGCGACTGGAACATGGAGATAAATGATGCGGTAACTATTACCCTGCTGGTAATCAACAGGCGCGAACCCGAGACCCCAAAGGGAACCAACCATTAAGAGAATCAGCGCGAGCCAACCGCAAACCAGTTGCCAACGACCGGCGCGCTCGTAGAACCATCGCGGGGAACCCCACTGATGAAACCATCGCCAACTCATTAGTTAGAACCTCCTATATTCAATCGAATTGCCGCAGACACCGCGATCGGGACCAGTGTCGCCGCAACGAGACTGAATGCTCCCAGCAATGCCATTAAAGGCAGGATTTCAGAACCATCCGTGGCCCGGATTAACACCCCAGCAGCCAAGATCACCACCGGGACAAACAATGGCATCATGACCAATACGCCAAGGATACCAGATCGTGATGATCCAAGAGTAAGGGCTGCGCCCAATCCAGAAAAACAAGTCAAGGCTGGGGTAGCGACCACCATCGTCATTAGTAACGCAATTAAGACATCAGTTGGCACTGACAGCATCAATCCAGCAATGGGTGTGATACAGATCAGCGGAACCACATGGAACAACCAATGCACAATTAATTTTAAACCCACGAGCCAAGCCAAGGGCCGGTCCAAAAATAACCACTGTTCGAGAACACCGTCGGAGAAATCCGACTGAAACAAATGCTCAGTGTTCAGTAAAAGCGCCAAAAGGGTCGCAACCCAGATCATGGCAGAACCAATGTCAGCGAGTAGCACGGAATCTGGCGAGAGTGCCAAAGGCACCATTGAAATCACCAGCATCAAAAACCACATGGGTTTGAAGATGTCGCCCGGACGCGCTGCAGCCAGCTTCAACTCTCGCGCGAGCATGCGTTTTTCAATCGACACGGCCAAGCTCCAAAGTCTCAAATTTGAGCGATTGTGGTAGTTGGTGTGTGGTGAAAAGGCAGAGGCCACCTTGCGCGACATGCGCATTAATTTTCCGATCCAAAGTTTCAACCATTGTCACATCCAAGGCCGTGTAGGGTTCGTCGAGGATCCAGATAGGAGCCTCTGAGCACCAGAGTCTGGCAAGTGCACATCGGCGCCCCTGGCCTTGCGACAACTCTTTAACGAGTGAGTCGTGATAACCACGTAATCCCACATCGATTAATGCTTGTTTCACGACGGGCTCATCAAATCCGGTCAAAAACTTGAGATTATCGATGACCGTCAAGTCCCGCGAAACTTGAGGTTTGTGTCCAATGTAGAGCACTTGATGACGCCGTTCGCTTAGTGGTTCTTGGTCGATCGTAATGACACCATCTTGAACCTCGAAAAGGCCGGCAATCATTCTGAGAAGCGTTGTCTTTCCCGCACCGTTTGGTCCCGCCACACGCAAAATGTCACCAGAGCTCAATGCAAACGACAAATTTTGGAATAGCAAGCGATCATCACGCTCACAACTGACTTGTGAAATATTCAACGATACGGGTTCGAAAATCATGGCGAGAGTTTACCGGAAACTGAGTGTGGGACTAGGGGTTGACTCGTGTTAGTCTCCCAGTCGCCTGTTCGTCAAGCACAACTCGCGTCCCGGTAGCTCAGTAGGATAGAGCGGCCGCCTCCTAAGCGGCAGGTCACAGGTTCGATTCCTGTTCGGGACACCATCAGCCACCCTTAAGCACACCTAAGTGCTTCATAAGTCTACATAAAACTACTCAGGCTCTGATGGTGGTAGACAATGCAGTATACAAATCCTAAGTACACTTACCGTAAAGACGGTGTGTTCTATTTCTCTAAACAAGTCCCTTCTGACGTTCGTTCCTACTACTCCAAACAACGCATCGTGTTGTGTTTGAGGACTAAGTCATCTGCACAGGCTCAACAAGCGTCTAAAGCTGTCTTGGCTAAGCTAGAAGACTACTGGTTGAAGCTACGGATCAAGGACTTAGATGTTCCTGCATCACACCTTCTCAATGAGTCTCTGTCTGTCACTGCAGGGATGCCCACGATTGAAGATGCACTGAACCTGTATCTTGATCTGAAGGGTGTTGGACGTGGTGAGTTGTTCTTCAGGGCCGCTAGACGCAATGTAAGGTATCTCGTCACTGCGCTTGGACTCAGGAGCTTGGATAAATATTCCACGACTGATGCATCTAGATTCAGAGAATGGTTAATCAAAGAGCAGAAGATCAGTACGTCATCTGTCGGTCGAGTCTTTGCATCTATCAAGGCAATCACTAACTTTGCGATCAATGAACTTGGGTTAGAGATTAGAAATCCGTTTGCAGGTGTCTATATCCCACCATCAGACGCACAGAAGCGTCATTCCATCAGTATTGAAGACATCAGGACAATCCAAGCTGAGTGCTACAAACAGGATGATGAACTCAGACATCTTGTTGCTCTCATCTCTGACACTGGGATGCGATTAGCGGAAGCTGTTGGACTCCATCAGGATGACTTGGTGTTGGATGCTGATGTACCTCACGTACACGTCTATGAGCATCCTTGGAGGTCTTTGAAAACGTCGACCAGTCAGAGAGTCATACCGCTTGTTGGAGCGTCTCTGTGGGCAGCTCAGCGTATCAAACAGAATAGTT
>Ga0181598_1000022_pt1 | contig 113304 bp, 81 predicted proteins | sample 041ome_4_FD_153295 | JGI IMG/M metagenome (GOLD analysis project Ga0181598, IMG submission 153295) | Coastal salt marsh microbial communities from the Groves Creek Marsh, Skidaway Island, Georgia - 041404US metaG (spades assembly) | ecosystem: Environmental > Aquatic > Marine > Intertidal zone... | reverse complement strand
AAACCCTATTCAAATGATATGCGTTGGTGTAGGTATAGTATTGGTCTTTGTGTCGTAGTGTACGGTGGTTAGGGTCGATGTACGCCGAATGTGCGTGTGGTGTGCGTGACCTGCGCGCGTGGAGTTCCGCGTGATCGTTGCTCGCGTTCGCGCGCGCGCGTCAGACCGCCGCCGCCGCCGTCGACGACGTCGACGACGACGCGAAGAGCGGCATAACATAGTGTCGGTGTGTTTTGTCTTCATCGTCGTCTTCGTCGTCACACGTCGCCACGATGCGTTTAGATATTAAGAGGAAACTCGTCCAACGGAGCGACCGGGTGAAAGGCGTGGACATTCACCCGACGGAACCGTGGATCTTGACGAATTTGTACACTGGGAACGTTGCGGTGTGGGATTATGAGACGAATTCGTTGGTGAAGTCGTTTGAGGTGACGGAATTGCCCGTTCGTACGTCGAAATGGATCGCGCGTAAGCAATGGATCGTGACGGGGAGCGACGATATGTTTATTCGGGTGTACAACTACAACACGAGCGAGCTCGTGGTCGGGTTTGAGGCGCATAGCGACTATATTCGATCGATCGCGGTGCACCCGACGCAACCGTATATCGTGACGTGTTCGGATGATATGTTGATCAAGTTGTGGGATTGGGAGCGGCAATGGGAGTGCGGGATGGTGTTTGAGGGGCACTCGCACTACGTCATGCACGTGGTGTTCAACCCGAAAGATACAAACACTTTCGCCTCCGCTTCCCTCGATCGCACGGTGAAGGTGTGGAATATCACCAGCCCAGTGGCTAACTACACCTTGGAAGGACACGAGAAGGGAGTGAACTGCGTGGATTACTTCACCGGCGGCGATCGCCCGTACTTGATCTCTGGCGCTGATGATAAATTAGCCAAGATCTGGGATTATCAAACGAAAACGTGCGTGCAGACGCTCGAGGGACACGCGCACAACGTTTCTGCGGTGAGCTTTCACCCCGAGCTTCCAGTCATCATCACTGGTAGCGAAGATGGTACTTTGCGAATCTGGCATCAAAACACGTACCGGTTGGAGAACACGTTGAATTATGGTTTAGAGCGGGTTTGGGCGATCGGATGCTTGAAGGGCTCGAACTCTGTAGCGATCGGTTACGATGAAGGTACTGTGATGTTCAAGATCGGTCGCGAAGAGCCCGTGGCGAGCATGGATAGCACGGGGAAGATCATCTGGTGCAAGCACAACGAAGTACAAACCACAAACGTCAAGGCGTTGCCGGCGGATTTCGAAGTCACCGACGGCGAACGACTTCCATTGCCGGCGAAGGATTTGGGTAACACCGAACTCTATCCGCAAAGCTTAGAGCACAACCCGAATGGTCGTTTTGTCGCCGTCTGTGGCGATGGCGAGTATATCATTTACACCGCTCTCGCGTGGAGAAACAAGAGCTTTGGGAGCGCGATCGAATTTGCATGGAGCCTTGATCCGAGCGAATACGCCGTACGCGAGAGTTCTAGCAAGATTAAGGTGTTCAAGAACTTTACGGAGAAGAACTCGTTCCGCCCGCACTTTACTGCGGAAGGTTTGTACGGTGGTGCACTGCTTGGTCTTCGCTCGACGGATTTTATTTGCTTCTACGACTGGGACGAATGCCGCGTCATTCGTCGCTTAGATGTGTCTGTGAAGAATGTGATCTGGAGCGAATCGGGTGAAATGGTAACGATCATCAGCGACACGAGCTTTTTCATCTTGCGATACAATTTGGAAGCGACCGCCGAGGCGTTCGCTTCTGGCCAGGTTGATGAGAGCGAAGGCGTCGAGGAGTCGTTCGAGTTAATTGCTGAAATTAATGAGAGCGTTGTGACGGGTATTTGGGTTGGAGACTGCTTCATTTACAACAATACGGATCGTCGATTGAATTATTGCGTCGGGGGTGAAGTGACAACGCTTACGCACTTGGATCGCTCCATGTACATCTTGGGCTACCTCGCTGCACAAAACCGCGTCTACTTGATGGACAAGAACTTTGGCATTGTCTCATTCACCTTGCTTTTGACTGTGGTCGAGTTCAAGACATTGATCCTTCGTGGCGAATTAGAAGCTGCCGAAGAAATCCTCGAAAGCATTCCCGTCGATCGACACAACAGCATCGCGCGCTTCTTGGAGTCACGAGGCTTGGTGTCGGACGCGCTGCGCATTGCCACTGACCCCGACTTCAAGTTTGAACTTGCCGTTCAGTTGGGTGAACTTGGCATCGCTCGTGAAATCGTGGAGACTCAAGGTGCGAATGAGTCCAAGTGGAAACAACTTGGCGAACTCGCAATGTCCATCGGTGACCTCGAACTCACGAATAAGTGCTTGGAAAAGTCGGGCGATCTCTCTGGACAGTTGCTACTCGCCGCATCTGCAGGTTCTCCTGAGACCCTAAAGCAACTCGCTGTGGACGCTAAAGCGAAGAGCAAAAATAATGTTGCTTTTATTTGCATGTTCATGCTCAAGGATATCGATGGATGTCTCGATTTGTTGATTGAAACGAACCGTATTCCTGAAGCGGCGTTTATGGCGCGTACGTACGCGCCGAGCCGCGTTTCTGAACTCATCGCCCTTTGGAAGACTGACTTGAAAAAGATTAACAAGAAGGCAGCTGAAGCTCTCGCTGATCCTACTGGGCACCTCGAACTGTTTGAGGGTTTCGAAGACGCGCTCGCCGCGGAAAAGCAGGCGCGTCATGAGATTGGAAAATTTGTCCCCGCCAAAGTATACGGCGCTTCGCTCGCCGATGAAGTGGATGCTCTCGCCAGTGAAGTAGAAGACATCGACATTGCGGACGAGGTCGAAACGTTCGAAGAGCCGGAAGCTGAACCGGAAGTTGAGGAAGAACCTGAACCAGAAGCTGAAGTTGAGGAAGAACCCGAGCCTGAAGAAGCACAAGCCATCGAGGAGGAAGCGTTTGAAGAGGCGCAAGAGGAAGAAGCTGCCCCTGAACCGGAGGCCGAAGAGGAGGTTGCCCCTGAACCGGAAGCCGAAGAAGATTGGGGTCTCGAGGAGGATGAAGTAGAAGCGGAGGAACCAAAAAAGGCTGATTAAAACTTATTAAGAACACTCTACAGTAGCACAAACATGTAAAAAACATAAGCTTTGGAAACAAACTTCGTCGCAGATGCTCGGCGCGCCACCCTCACAACTCGCCAAGATGCGGGCGTCGCTCGGCCACGCCCGGGCGCTCATCATAACATGCGGGTCTAAGAAGAAATCAAAGCCGACGACGTCCGCGCAGACGCCCAAAACGTCGTTAAAGTACAGAGTGGAGCGTGGCGGCTTGACACTCGAGCACATTCCTGCATCCCTGGCGAACCGCACTCCATCAGTGGCGCTAGCGTATACGTACCTCGGTGACGCCGTGTGGGAGCTTTATGCACGTCAGCATATGATCCTAAAGCGATTAAAGGATGATGATGCCAAGCAAAAGCCGGGGGTGGCCATTCGACCTCAAGACGGCGTCTCCAAGGGTTGGTGCAGCGCTTCAGCTATGCACGCGCACTTGAGCCGACTGCTGGAAAGAAATGTATTAAAGGATGAAGAATTAGCAGTTTTAAAATGGGGGCGTGACTTTGGGCACGAGTCTAGACCTGGGCACAAAGGTGAAGAGCATAGAGATGCTAGCGCGCTCGAAGCTCTCGTGGCGTACTTGTACCTGTTTGATAGTGAACGCTTGCATGAAGTTTTGAGCGAATGCGGGATGACCTTTTGCTCACAGCCGCTCAATGGTTTAGTGGGGATTGAAACAGCCGTGATGGAGGCGATGGATTCTTTGTAGTTGCGTAGTGCACGATAGTTATTGTAGTCAATGTAGGAAATGTATAGCAAGCATCGAGTTATTCCGCTTTTTCGGCAGCATAGTCTTCATTGATTTCGATCGCAGCCATTTTTTCAATAGTTGTACTCACCGCTTCGCTATCCGATGCTTCAGCCTTGCCTGATTTTGTGAGAGATCGAAGCCAGTCGTCCATCGCCTTGACGGCTTTGGGCATGAAACCATCAACCGTTGTCACCGTGTCCTTTGCTCCGGCGGGCTTACCTTCTGGTACTAAGAAATCTGGGATGTCTTCATCATTCAATAACTTCTGGATACCCGCATATTGTTCTTCAGGTTGGCTGAAAATTTTAATCTTGTGCTGCGTGTGCACGGCGAGAAGAGGCTTGACGGCGCTCCACAAATAATCGAACACTGAAGGCGCGTTGACGACATAAATTGCCTTGGAAAGTTCCGGGTAGTTGTGCGACGCAACGCTATTGATGGTTTTCAACACGTAAAGTGCTCTGAGCGCGGACATACCTAAACCATCCATATCGATGATGACCACTTGCTTGTCAACTAAGGAATTGTAATCTGCGTTTGCCGCCTCTTGCTCTTTGCCCTCTTCGATAAGCTTCTTTGCACGCGCAGTAGCTTCTGGAATAATGGACTTGACCAAATGTTCGCCACGAATGATGGTGGAATAAATGTGCGTCTCCTCGCTCGCCGACGTCGCTAAAGCGGAATCACCTTTACCTAAACGCAACAAGTAAACAGGGAAACCTTGCTTGGTGTAGCACAAAAACGGAGTTCCAATCATGATTTTTCGGTTGTCCGCCAACAAATCCCACCTCGGTGTGGCAGCCAAGATAGCATCCACGCCGACGGCGTCGCCAATTTTGACCGTCTTACGCCATTCCATTGCTTCTCTCAACGCGGCTTCGGCATCATCCAAGCTATATTTACGCGCGACCAGAAACCGCCGCGCTGTTGCTTTGCGATCCCCCAAAGGGCACATCGCGCTCGGAATTTCTCCGCCGTCGCCACCGAATCGTTTCACCAACTCATCAACTCTATCTTTCCAGTTTTCCGGATGCGGGAACTCGTGAAACAACTTATTCGGATCCGTTTCACTATGATAAAGGTAAAAGCACGCGCGCGTCAGTCGCTCGAGCACATCTTGCAGCCACAACCTATCCACGTCTGTTTCCACGCTCACGACGGATTTTCATCGCATCACTCGGGTGCAAACGCACACCAAGGATGCATCACGCCCGTCGCACTCGTTTAGCCGCGTTCTCATGCCGCGTCGCGTCATTTAACGTACAACTTATCCGCGCCTTCACCACCTTCTTTCGAGCTTCCGAACCATGACCCGCTCGTTAACGACCCGAACATGGACATCACGCGCGACGTATGCGTGACGTGTGCGTATATGCGTGTGCGAACGTGTCCTTCGAGCGTTCGTGCTACGCGTGCGTCGCGTACGTGCGTCGAGTATTGTGGTTCGTCCCGTGTGATCGCGCCTCTCTTCGGAGCCAAGTACTGAGTCGCGTCGTCATAGCGCGGCTTCCGAGTGCGTGAGACGACACTCGGAAGGTGCAAACCGCAACGTGAGAGTGGTTCGAACGTGATCGCCGGTACCTTCGCGCCAGCATCGCGTTTGAGTCGCGTTGAGGGAAGATGTCGACGGAGGATGCTACTGCGCTCGATGCGGTGGCTGAGGGAGAATCCGTCAAGGCAAAGACCGTCGAGCGCGGAAATAAGGTTCTCGTCACGCCGTTGTATGGTGTGAAAGGTACGTGTGACGTATAACAAAGCGCATTGCCGTCGTTTTCGCCGTCGTCGTGGTGGTGTTCAGTGTTTGCGAAACTGACGAATTGAATCTTCCGCGTTTCAGGTGAGCAACCGATGTGTTACCACGTCTCGATTGATGGATGCAATATTTTACTTGATTGCGGATGGAACGATCAGTTTGATGTTGATTTATTAGCGCCGCTGGCGGCGATCGCGCCGACAGTCGACGCCGTTCTAATTTCCCATCCTGACACTGCGCACTTGGGCGCGTTGCCCTATGCCTTTGGAAAGTTGGGAATGAATTGTAAGGTTTACGCCACCTTACCGGTGCACAAGATGGGACAAATGTACATGTATGATCACTTTTTGACGCGTCAAGACCAATGCGATTTCCAAGAGACGTTTTCGTTGGATGACGTGGACACAGCGTTTGCGGCTTTCGTGCCAGTCAAGTTTATGCAGTTGTCCATGCTGCGTGGAAAGGGCGAAGGAATCACGGTGACGGCGTATGCCGCGGGCCATACGCTAGGTGGTGCGGTTTGGAAGATTGGTAAAGACGCCGAAGACGTGGTGTACGCGGTGGATTATAATGTACGCAAAGAAAGACACTTGAACGGGACGGCGTTTGATGCGATTCACAGGCCAGCGCTTCTCATCACGGATGCCTGTAATGTCGGTCGAGCAGTGCCGAATAAAGCGACCCGCGACGCCCAATTAACTGAAGCAATTTTGTCTAGCGTGCGCAAGAACGGTAACGTGTTGATCCCGATCGATCCAGCTGGGAGAGTTCTGGAGTTGATTTTGCTGTTGGAAGAAAAGTGGGCTCAACGCCAGCTCGGGTCGTATCAAATTATTCTCTTGACGAACGTCGCTTACAACACTATTGACTTCGCAAAATCGCACTTGGAGTGGATGGGTGAAGGCGTCACTACTGCGTTTGAGCGTAAACGTGAAAACCCGTTTGACACGAAATTTCTGACATTGTGCCACTCCATGGAAGAATTAAAAGCACTTCCAGCTGGTCCAAAAGTTGTACTAGCTTCCTTCGGCAGCCTCGAAGCAGGTCCCGCGAGACATTTGTTTGCAGAGTGGGCGGACAACGCCAGTAACTTAGTCATCTTAACTGGTCAACCTGAGCCTGGTTCGCTATCGGAAGAAGTTCTCCAAATGAGTACCAAGGCGTCGGCAAAGAAGAAGATCAAGATGGAACTTGCTCACAGAGTTCCGTTGGAAGGCGACGAACTCGCCGAGTTTGAGAAATCACGAAAGACCAGTACTAGTGCGAAAACAGAATCCGTCAAAGACGAACAGATGTTGGAGGTTGAAGACGAAGTAGCAGACATCAAACCAGTCGAACAAGAGGCTGAACCGATGGACGTACTTTTCGGTGTCACGACTGTGGGCGAAACCCAAGACGCCGACTTACGTCGTCGAGCGTGTCTGACGGAAGGTTTTACACCAATTTCTACGCCTTATGGACCGATGTTTGCGGATGAAGTTTGGGAACCGACAATGACTGACTATGGCGAAGAAATTAGTATGGAGAAGTTTCATGAGGCGTCGCAGTCTGTGATTGGCGCGGTTTCAATTGAGCCAGTCAAGGAAGTACCGATGATAGAACAAGACCAAGCTGAACCAGTACAAGAAGTTGAGGATGAAATTCAGGAGGTTCCTACCAAACTGGTATCTGAAAACCGCGAAGTCAATGTTCGAGCGACGATATTGAGCGTTGATTTCGAAGGCAGAGCAGACGGGAAGAGCGTACGGACGCTCATTACTCAAACTTCACCGCGACGTATTGTTCTCGTGCATGGTTCTATCACTGATACTAAAGCTTTGAAGACTCAGCTTGCGGCAAGTTTGCCCGGTATCGATATTGACACACCAAGTGCTGGAGAAACGGTTGAGTGCACGTCGGCGTCGGCAACGTACAAAATCCGATTATCTGATGCATTGGTACAGAAGGCTAAATTGCGCGATATGGCGGGGTACAAGGTCGGCTGGATTAATGGTATTGTTGGTAAAGCATTGGAAGAAGGGGGTGCGCCGATGCTACTTCCTTTGTCGGCATTGAACTCAAACAACAGCGATGGCATGGCGCTTACATCCGTGACGAGGGACGCTCTTGTCAAAAAGTCATCCACGCAGCCCGGCTCAGTTTTCCTTGGCGACTTGCGCTTGTCAGATTTGCGCCAAGTACTATCGCAAGAAGGTGTTCCCGCAGAGTTTGCCGAAGGCGTTCTCGTCTGCGCCAATGGTCGTGTCACAGTTCGAAAAGATGGCGATGAAAAGCTTGTTGTCGAAGGCGCGTTGAGTAACGAATATTTTGACATTCGAAACATTCTCTACGCGCAGTATCAGATTCTATGAGCATAGTGTTATTGCGTAGCTACTGTAATTGTACATTTTACAAATCTAGGTGTTATCAACTAAACGCCCAAGCGCGAAACTTCTGTTTCTAACGTATTTATTTTCTCTGTCATGAGTGCCAAATCTCTCGCCACGCGTTCAGAGTTGTTCGGTTGCTTCATGATTTCCCCAAGCTTGCGCTGTAAATCCGTCTGCGCTCGTCGTGCTACGCCCGTCGCTTCAACTTTATTTACTAATTCAGCAAACCCAGCATGCATACCGTGAAGATGTTTGTACGCTGCCTTACATAGATCATCCGAGCGCGCTTCTCTGAAGAGAGTTTCTTCAACCAACGTATACGTACGTTGCAACACAGATTCCGCAGTCTGGATATCGGATTGAACGCCTCGAGTATCATTGACAATTTTTTGCACCTCAACTTCTTGTTTCTTGATGTTCTTAATAATCTCGTTCACGCGACGCACGAATGACGGACGATGGACATTCTTTGGCGCTGCCTCGTATTCTTCCAAGAGCTGACGCTGTTCGTGCTCCTTTACACGCAACAACGCACTCGTTTCTTTGCCCTCGGAACGCCATTTCTCGATCTCTTCGAGCTGAATCTTGGCGTTTTCGCGCTTCTCCTTAGCTGCAACGGCGTGCGCTTCGATTGCTTCAATAAGTGGAGCTTTCGCGGCTTCCCACTCCGCTGTGAGCGTATCCATGCGCTCCTTCGCGGCTGCAAGTACTTTATTAAGCTCCGCTTCGCTCTCTTCAACCGGTCTGTCCGTGCCTAATACCATTCCTACCGCTTGCTTGTGTAATAAATACGTCGCCTCAAGTTCTGCAGTCAATGCGCGCTTGTTTTCAGTGGATTCGAGCGCCTCTTTAACTTTCAACGCGCACGCTGCAATTTCGTCATCCATGGTAGCCACGGCTGATAAGGCTTCGTCAATACGACGTTGAATATCTTCAATATCTTTTTCACGCGCTTTCAGACGGCCTTCAAGTGTTTCTACTGCAGCTGTTTCAATCTCCAACGCTTTTTCGACAACTTGCGCTTCGTCCATGGATGCTATGGCGTCGATTTCGCGCTTCACTCTGCGCGCCTTTGGCTCGGCGTAAAACCCACCTTCCGTCGCGAGTCTGAAAATTTCGGCCACCAACCCTTTCAAGCCACCTCGCTTACGTAAATCAAAAGGCTCACCATCGGGTCCAATGAATTCGATACGTTCTACACTGCCAAACTTCAAACGCTGCACGTCCTCATCGCGCGACGTCTCTGCACGACTTCTCGCGACGTATTCCATCACTGATGGCAACGTATATGCTCCACGCTTCACCGCACTTAGAAAGCCAATGTATTCTTCAGCCACATCTAAACGCGCGCTCACGAAATCTTTCGTAGTCGAGGCCTCATCCAACTTTTTCTTTGCGTTTGCCGCACCGACGACGCCCGCAAATCCCGCTAAACCGCGCGCCTTGCCCCATGACTTACCCGCGCGTATTGATTTCCCAATCGCACGCATCGTACGCTTCGCCGCCGCGCCTTCACCTCCAACGTCTGCGCTCGCTCCCGCACCTCCACTCGCGCTCGCCAATCCATCATCTCTCCTTGGAATTCCATCCAACACGCGCTTCAACACGCGTCGCATCTCACTCGCGCTCGGGTACAAAATCGCCTGAAATCCAATCTCTTCCGTATACCCTATCGCCTTCAACGCCTCCGCATACGCCGCGGCGCAACGAAATCGTTCCCCTACATCACTCGGAAGCACCTCAGGGACGTAATTCTGCCATTTCTCGCAATCAATCGCACATAATCCAGCATAAATCACCCTCGTCAGCGCATCCACATCTTCTTCAAATTCAACCAAAGACGCCGGCACCGCGACCGTTTTCGACGTTGACTTCGCAGACGGTGCGTTCAGCGCTTGTCTAAGCGTTAACAGCAACACGTTATCCGCATCATCCATGACGCGCGTGCGCGAACGGCGCGTCACACACTGTCGAATGCGTCGCATATGGTTGGCGCCAACACCCGACACCGCATGCGGTAACACCATTGCGCCAGTGTGCGACTCTGCGTGCGCGAGCGTCGAGCGAGGCGGTAGACGCACGTAGCGTGTGCGGTGGTGCACGCGCGATGAGTGCGCGGGCGACAGGGAACGCGGCGGCGGCGGCAACGTCGGAGCACGCGACGACGACGACGACGACGACGACGGGTGCGAAGGCGACGGGTGGTGCGCTGAAAGGGAGCGACGAAACGAAGGCGCTGTTGCCGACGACGATGCTCGCGAGCGGAACGAGTGCGACGATGACGACAGATATGATGGCGTATGATCACTTTTCGGTGTTGGCGTGGATCGCGACGGATACGTGTTGGAGTCAAAGTAGCGAGTGGGTGGTGGTTCCGTGGGCGTTTACGGCGACATTCTTTACGTTTAGCGTGTGGTTGTCGAGAAAGTCTTCGCATGATTTCGTGCATGCGTGGGCGGTGTTTTTCTGGCTCGTTGGTGGGAACTCGATGTGGATGTATCAAGAGTTTACGGGTGTGAATGAGATCATGCGATGGTCGTGCATGGTGTGTTTTTCACTCGCGATTGCATTGGAGCTCGGGCAAATGACGATATGTCGTCTGGTAGAGAAAGATGGGGCGATTGACAGGCGAAATCTGAGTAATGACTTTCAGGCGGTGGCAATTTTGTCGTGGGCCGTACACGATTTGTCCGAGTACATGTACTTTGACGCGAGCGTTTCGGATGCTTTGGCGTCGGCGTTTTTATCCACATGGTGGGTGATGAGCGTCGTCATCGTTATGCAGCAATCGTACTACCTGTGGGTACAACATCGTGCGTTGACGTTAGATCCGAATGACAGTGGATGGGATTACGCTCTCGCGCTCTGGGCGTGGTCGATTGGATGCGTGATTTGGGGCTATGGTGACATTTATCTGCCAAATCAACATCCCGCTGCTCTCTTCAAATTACCAAGCGAACCACTCAACATGCGCTGGTACACGTTCTGGGTGATCATGGTCGGGTCCATTCCTTTAGCGATTTGGTGCTGCAAATATTTGTGGCATAAAATCACATGCTCTTCGGCGAAGAGCGGCTAGAAAAACTATCTATAGCAATAGGATGTAAAACAGTCGAAGTGCGCAAAAAGTCGCTCCCTTTACGCATCGACGGCGGATTCGAGTAAGATCTCGTACATGTCTGTTCGAATAGTGATTTCTTTTTCACGCATGACATCGATGAGAGCCGAGCGCTCATAAGCCGTAAAAACATGCCGAATGTGCGATAGACCATAAAGCCACACGGATTTGCTCCATGGCACCGCGTTGACTGCGCGCAAAAATACAGTCTTTGCGTTTGACATGCGACCAGACATGACGTATGCTCGCATGTAAATCAGCCATAAAAGCGGAGTGTGTGAAGTTGGAGCCGATCTATCCAATGCACGCTCGAAAACTGATATAGCACGAGGGTTGGATGCGAGCGGCTTTGAGACTTCTAGTCCAAGCGAACAAAACACCAACAAAGCCGACGGCGTACTCTCGAGTGCTAAATCCAAGTAGCGACGCATTCGTTGCTTACCCTGTACTTCATATTCCAACGCGCACATTTCCAGTAGTAACACAGGTGATGTTGGAAATACGCGCAGAGCGCGCTCGATGCTTGAACGCTTACGATGACCTGAGACTTTTGAAATGTACACGCAATGCAACTCGTGCCAATGTGGAGCGTTTATAATACGTCTCTGTGTCTCTAGACCCGCGTCGTTAAGTATGACATCAATCACATCATCGGCGTCTCCCGTTAACTTAAGAAACGTGTCATAGCATCGCAATAGCGCCACGCCGTGACTTTGTAATCCATAAAGTGACGAATCTTTTGAAGGTAAATTTGGCGCCGACGATACACCACCACCAAGCAACGCACGACCTGCCATCTGCTCGAACGCAGTTTTCACCTGACGTAATGATTGCTTGTCATCAGTCCACTTGTCAGGTTGCACGGGTTTACCCAAGCTCATATGAGCAAGTGAGCACAGCACCGACTTGGCGTGATTCTTTGAGTCGAGAGGATCCTCTCGCAATTCTTGTGAAACCCACATCCAAGCCAAATGAGACACATTTTGTCCAAAAGAGACGCCAAGTGAAGGTGCAGATGCAAAAGCACGAGTGAATATTTTACGAGACAGGGATTTGTGATGTCCTTGTCCTTCCATCACTGCGAGATTCGCCCACAGTTCCAGTGAGTTTCCGTGCGCGCCAGAGAGAAGGTGCTTCACTTGCTCTGCATTTGGCTTTAATAAATTCGTGAAAAACACCTCTTGAGGGAAGCGTGAAGCGAAAGCACGACGCATGTTCTTAACGAATGTGATGCGAGTAGATTCGTTTGTATCCCAGGCATTCTCGATCCCCTCCATCTGGAATAACCAAACATTTTCAGACGCAACCGCAACATCAGCCTCGCTCTCTTTCGACATTTCAAACTTTGTAAACGCCTTTGCCAAATGTGAATATGGTTGACGCGTCGCTTCCACGTTTTCGATATAATCGATATGTTTGCCAAACTCGTTGTTTTTCGCATCAGGTTCGAAATCTTCTGCTTGAGCCAGCAATCTTAAAACATGTTTACACAACCGAACTTGAGCCGCCGGCGATGTGAATACAGACAAACCACTTTTTATCTCGTCAAAGTCAATGATTCCAATCGTACCAACATCGTCATCCGGCTCGTCCGCATCCATTAATCGAATTGGCAACCAGTTTTTATCGCGTTCTGACTCTTTTGCGATCCATCGATTAATAATATCATCATCAACTTCGCGATCCTCTGCAGCCTCAAGTTGTTCTTCCAACCGAGCAATAGCAACCGCATCTGGTTCTACATCATCCGCATCCTCGTCAACTACGCTGTCATCATTTTCATCCTCGTTTTCTTCATACTTTTCAACGTCCGCGTTTTTGTCGAAATCTTCCCAGCCACCGCCGAGAACAACCTCCTCACTCGCTAACGGTGGTGGCGGTGGTGGCGGTGGAGGAACATCAGTTGAAGGTTGATTCGCGTGTCGAGCTTGTAGTTCGAGCTTTGATTTAAGCGCCGCGTTTGCATCAAACCAGTGCGACCACCCTTTTGCGTTTTCCTCACCGACGCGCGGTTCTCCGCATTCCCAAAACGTCTCGAATGAATCCAAAAGCTCCGCCTCTGAAACTCCAGTGGGAGAGAAGCAACCAAACTCAACAGCAGCCTGTAACCTAGCGACCGCACGCTCGGTGGATCCGCACTGCATGTCAAATCGACATGCTTCTACGATGAAATCTATGATAGCAAACTCCGATTCGTGGATATCATCTTTGACTAATCGGCGTGCTGCAGCAAGCGAACGCAACGCTCTGTCGTACTCTCCTCTAATCTGCGACACACTGAATGTATTGAAGTCACGCTTTCGGTACCGAATGAATGCGTGCCAAATCTCTGGGTTATGATAATTGCGCTCACATATACGATTCCATTGTGATAGCACAGCCGAACTCTCTTCTATCTTTTCAGTTTCAGACATCAACATGAGCAGTAACGTCTCATTGTTTGGATGATGTCGCAGTGCTTGCTCAAGTATTGTGATCTTTTTCTCAATTAACTGTGCTGCTTCTGCACGTTTATTCGTAAGCGCCAGAAATTGATCCTGAAACTGCGCGAAATCAATCCAAACCTTCACATCGTGTGGGCTTTCGCGCGCAGCTTGATTGAACATTTTGGTACGACGCATCAAATACGCATTTACGCTTTCCATATCATCATCCTCAACATGTGCTGCACCATCACCATTCCCAACGTTCGATGATGCTCTGTGGCGCAACGCTACGAATTCACTATTTGAACCCTTCTCTTCATGCTTTATGATCGCGGGTTTCCTCAACTTTGGCATGCGCCTATCGCGCGCTCGCATCGACGCCACGCCGCTAAAGTAACGCTCCTTCTTCGCGACTTCGAGCTCCTTTGCTTTCTTTCCAACCAAAATCAAACCATAAAATGCACTCGATCGCACTTTAGCCGCACGCTCGTACCAGGCTCGAGCACGATCATCCACTCGTTTGAATTTCACCGCATCACCTCTGGCGAGAGCGCCGTACGCCAAATTGTCCTGGTCACCCCTTGAATCCTGGTACGAACGCGTCGTCGCCATACTTCTCGCAGACGGTTCCCATATTTGACCATCTCCAACTCTGCGATCTTTTACCGTTGCTCCCATGCGTTCTTCTGCTCGTGCGATTTTCTCTGCTTCAGATGTCTTTCGCTTCTTATGCTTTCCGCGCGAGGCTGACTTTGACTTTTTCTTACCGTCATGCCGCCCGCGTCGATGCCGCGAGGGAGACGACGAACGAGATGCACTCGGGGATGTTGAAGAAGAAGCCTCGCGCCCACGTCGACGGCGTTGAGCGTCCGTCGCGTCTACGGGTGCGTCAGCGCAGTGCGAAGAAAGCTTCAACCACTTTTCTTCTCTGGCCGCCCTGTCGTCGCCGTCGCCATCGCTTGCTTCACCGGCGATCGGAAACAGCGAACGGTGTGATGACGAGGTCATCTTTGACGTTTGTGTCGCCGTAAACACCGGGCGCCGCAAAGTGACGTTTTAACTCTCTGCGCGGGCAGTTGACTTCTACTTGGAGCGCCCACTGCGCGCGCGCACTGTCGAGTTCTCGGGCCCTCCGGCGTGCGATATCGATAGAACGAATGGTGCTTGCTAAATATTCCTCGCCTGCTCTAGCACGCGCGTCGGCAGAGAGTTTCGTTGCGAGTGCATGTGCGCGAGCATGTTCCAGCTCGACGGCTCGCTCCAATCCAAGCGTCTGAGCAACCGTTGCACTGTCGTCAATGTCACGCAGTAAAGACATCACACGCGCGCCGTGCTGCATATCAAGTACAATTTCGCGTTCTCTGTGCGCGTTTCGAATGACATCCACGGCGGCTTCGCCGAGAGATTGAGAAATCATTTGGAGTGTCCATTCGTGTGCCGCCGCTTCCACGCTTGCAACTTCGTGTGGCATTTCTGGCACCGTTCCATTACAGCAGCACATGGTGTCCAGGTGTGCAAATGTCAGTGTTCTGTTTGAGTGAATGAAATTTGAGGGTCTTACACGCGTGGCGTATAGTGAGCTAGTGAGCGCGGTCGTGTGGCGCGGTCGCAACCTGTGTCGTTTTAAATATAGCCAACCGACAGCTTTACAAATCAAATAACTGGTCCTTGTTATTCAAGAAATTTCATGTGTCTAAAGCTACTAGCACTACAACCTACCGCTAACGCTAATAGAAAATTGTCAAAGTTCGATGATGGGGTTCGTGTGAGCTATATCGCTTCTTTTCACCGAGCTCCCACAGCATCCAATCGATGACGACCGAACTCACAACGAGTCCATCGCGTACGGCGAGGCGGTCTTTTATGCGTTCCACGGCCTCCACCGTACACGCTCGAATTTCAATCTCTTGCTCGCTATTTGGCATGATAATTTTCTCCGCTCGTATAGCATTCACCAACTCCTCGCTGTATTTCAAGATGCCCAGTTCTCGCAAGACAACAGGCACTCGGTAATCTGCGAACATTGTCAAGCTACAAATGTCTTCAAAGTGCCCGATGCCTTCGCCCTGAAAAGCTCCCCACACGTCGCCGACAAATATTTGCGCGCGCTTATAAAAGTACACTTGTCGACCCTTATACACCGCGCAATCACGAAACCCTGGAAAGTACCTGAGCACTAAATCCACCAACCGCGCCGCCGAGCCTCGAGCTTCGGCGACCAGTTTCAACGCGCTCCCGTCAAAGTGCTCAATCAATCCAGCGCCAACCTCTCGCAACAATCGCACGCGTTCTTCTTCATTCGGCAGCGGTCGCGGCCATTCCAACATGCGCTGCAAATCCCCAACCTCCATCGACGCCAACGTCCTCGCGTCCAACGCCTTGGCATTCGCCGTCGCCGCGCGTCGCACGCCACCCGCCACGTGCTCATACTCCAGACGCCCCACATCCTCGCCCACATCGACGTGATCGGGCCAAAAACAAAAATTAATCGCATCAACGACGAGCACGTACGCCACCCGCACCTCATCCCCGTGCGGAAGCTCGTGCAGCGCCGCATCGAACCCGCGCGCGCCGCGTTCCAAAACAGCGCGCTGTGCGTCATCCATCGTCTCCACGAACGTCTCGATCGCATCCGCATCGATGCGCACGTGCGTGGCGAGCGCGCTGACGAGCGCGCACGTGCGTTTCACGCTCGCGCACGCGCTTTCGGGCGCCATGCGTGCCGCTGTGTGTTGCGCGTGCGTGAAGCCTTGACCGTGCAGCCACGCGAATATTCGGACATGTGGCGTGTGAATATTTGAAATTCGCATCCACCAGAGCGCGACACGACGTCGACGACGTGAGACGACGACGACGACGACGACGACGACCGAGCGTGCGTGTGTATTTATCTTCTCGCGATCTCGAGAGTGGTGCGCGACGACGACGACGAGGAGGAGAGCGACGGGTGTCGCGCGAGGACGTGGGTGATTGATTTGAGTCATTCATTCATCTGTTGTCCATCTATCTGTCGGGTCTCTCGTGAGTCGCGGCGTGAGTGATACGCGCGATGGCGACGACGACGGTGAATGTACAAGGTGCTGATGAAGTTCGTCGACGATTCGTGGGGTTTTTAAATGAGTATTCGTTGGATTTGAGAGCGGAAGATGAGGATTTGGGGAGTCCTGGGTTCGCGGCGCGCGCGAGAGAACTCGTGTACGTGCAACAGTTGAGGCATATTTCGAGTGATTCGACGACGTTGACGGTGGATTTCGGGCACTTGGTGGAATATGATACGGATTTAGCGCATGAGGGGATTCAGACGAGCTTTTACAAGTATCAACCATTTTTGCACCAAGCGGCGGCGCAGTTTGTGCGACAACACCGACCAGAGTTGGCGCGGCACGTGGGCGGAGTGGAGAAGGAATGGTGGGTGAAATTTGTCAATTTGCCACAAGTCCAACGCTTACGGACGTTGAAGGCAAATAACATTGGTCAATTGGCGAGTTTTAGTGGTACGGTGACGCGTACATCGGACGTGCGTCCGGAGTTATTATTGGGCTGCTTTCGCTGCGGCGACTGCAACGAATTGGTGCCAAACGTCGAGCAACAGTGTCGATACACGACACCTGCAATTTGCTTGAACGAGACGTGCGGAAATAGAACAAAGTGGACGCTTGAGAAAGAAGGATGCAAATTCGTCGATTGGCAACGCGTGCGCGTGCAAGAGAATGCAGACGAGGTTCCCGCTGGCTCGCTGCCGCGCAGTATGGATGTGATTCTCCGTCATGAAATTGTTGAAGAAGCCAGGGCTGGTGACAAGGCAATTTTTACCGGTACGTTACTCGTAGTGCCTGAAGTAGCGCCGAAGAATATGGCTGGTGATCGAACTGAGCTTAGTTCGTCGACCAAAGGTCGCAGTGATGGCATTACTGGTTTGCGACAGTTGGGCGCTCGCGAGCTCTTCTACCGCATGGTGTTTGTCGCGCAAAGCGTTGTTAATACCGCGGAACCTTCTGGTGGAGGCGGAGCCGTGGATATCCGTGGCGACGGTGAAGAAACAGTCGTGGCATCGTTTTCGTCGCAAGAACGACGCGAAATTACGCAGATGGCGCAAGACCCGCATTTATACGACAAATTTGTGCGCTCTGTCGCACCTACAGTTCACGGACACGCCGACATCAAGCGCGCAATTACGCTCATGCTTTTCGGTGGTGTACACAAGAAAACCAAAGATAAGACAAGCCTGAGAGGTGATATTAACGTCTTGATCGTTGGTGATCCTTCGTGTGCCAAGAGCCAATTTTTAAAGTATGTCGCGGCGTTTCTGCCGCGCGCGGTGTACACATCTGGGAAGAGCTCTTCTGCCGCTGGTTTGACAGCGACGGTTGCGAAAGATATTGAAACGGGTGAGTACTGTATTGAAGCAGGAGCTTTGATGTTGGCTGATAATGGTATTTGCTGTATTGATGAATTTGACAAGATGGATGTGAAGGATCAAGTTGCGATTCACGAAGCCATGGAGCAACAAACCATCAGTATCGCCAAGGCTGGTATTCAAGCCACTTTGAACGCACGAACAAGTATTTTGGCTGCGGCGAATCCCAACGGTGGACGTTATGACCGAAGTAAGAAGTTGAGACACAACTTGTCTCTTCCTCCAGCCATCTTGTCCCGCTTTGATTTAGTGCACGTCATGATTGATGAACCTGATGAGTTTCACGATTATACGCTGGCACGTCACATCGTGAGCTTGCACCAAAAGCGTGAAAGTGCGGTGAATGTCGACTTTACGTTGCAACAGCTGCAACGCTACATTAGGTATGCGCGCACTATCAAGCCAAAGATGACTCCTGAGGCGCAAAAGGAAATCGTTGAGGCATATGTCAGACTTCGACGCGGCGACAGTCAACCGGGTACGCAGACGGCATATAGAATTACTGTTCGCCAGCTCGAAGCAATCGTTCGCTTATCTGAAGCGCTCGCTCGCTTGCATTGCCGTGCCGAGGTTCACCCAAAGCACGTTCGTGAAGCGAGACGTCTCTTGTCTGAATCAATTATCGCCGTCGAGGCGAGAGATTTGACACTCGATTCTGACGACATGGAGTTGGAAAATGATGTGAGCAATCCCATCTTACCGGAAGAAATTTTAGCGAGCTTGAGAGCTAAACAGGAAGCCAAAGACCGAGCAGCTGCAGAAGAACAGCGACGAGCAGAAGGCGGCGATGACGACGCCAACATGGCGCCAGCTGAACAGCAAGAGCCAGTGAGGAATCGAAGGACCCAAGTTGTGAGCTACGAAAGGTTCAACCAAGTCAAACAACATTTACTCAGAGAAATGCGCAGGCGAGAGATCAGTAGCGAAAACGGCGACGGAAGTATTTTACAAAAAGATTTGGTTGGTTGGTACATCGACGCGGTCGTCATTCCATCTGGTGTTTCAGACCCGGCTCAACTCTTAGCCGAGTACAAGTTGGTTCGCCAAATCATAAGTCATCTCATTAACAGGGAGCAAACATTTATCGTCACGCAAGAGGCGGCACCAGCGCCCGATGCGCTCGGCGATGCTGACGATGAAGAACTCGACCCCATGGTTGTCGCCGCTCGTGAGCGCGCGCGCGCCATTGAAGAGCGCGTGCTCGCCATCAATCCGAACATTGACTTTGATGAATAGCTTGTAGTAAACGTCCATCTTATCCTCATCGTTATGTATTCGTGCTTTGCATCTAATGTAAAGATATCCTTTTGTCCAGTACACCTCGCTTTCTTGAGTGCGTCACAACAAACTAGAATCACAGGTGCCGTCAGTTCACGGCGCGTGGCCGCGCCCGCTGGCGTTCACGCCGCGGATGCAAATCATGGATGTAACTTGTGAAACCGATACTACGGTTTCCCTTGAGCGCCTTGTGCGCATCGAGCGCGACAACGCACTGATGTTGTCCTATATACTTGACACGAACTCGATTGGCAACTTCAGGCTTCCTCCCGGAACGACGATGAACGACGTCAATTACGGCGCTATCGACGTTGCGGATATGATTTCGAGATTAAGACGCAGCGAAGTTGTGGACTTGACGACGTGCATGAATGAGTCGTGCACGGCGAGGACGTTGGAGAGATCAGAGTCAACGAGAGTTGCGGCGACACGTGCGGTGTCTGCGACGACGGCAAGCACGGCTACGTTTTCCAAGAATCCTTTCGAAGAACGCATGACCCCCAGCACGAATGGAGTTAGCGCCTCGCCGGCGTCAGCAGATGTGTCACAACCAGTGACGACTGCATCGACGAGAAGCCTAACATCCTTTTTTGCTCTTGACGACACGCCGATGCGTTCACCGCAAACTTGTGAACTTCGATTGCCGGACACATACGCAACTCTGAGTGTGGAAAACATTCGCGAGCTTGCGTTTGAGATATTTGCCATGGTCGCATGCGATGATGAGCAATTAGAAACGGTTCGTTTAGCGTTAAACATTGAACAGCATCGAGCCGACGTCGTGGTGAAGTACATCAAAAAGTGCAAGGGTGCCATCTCTAATGAGCAACTTACCGCGCATCTGCACCTGCACACGATGCTCGCCGCAATAGAAAATGGTTCACTCGGTGCAGACGAAGAGTTTTTTAAGATTCGAGCCCGGGCAATGAGCGAACTTTTGTGGAGTTTGCAGTGCTCGACGCAGAACTCTTCGACGCCGCATGTGAGAGACGACGACGAAGAGGGTACCGATCTTAGTCCTGCGAACGTGCTCGCCGAAATTAATAGGATGTTGTCCTTACCTGATATCGATGCTGCATGGGTCGAATCTTTAGTGGAGATAATCGATGCGGCTTTGGAGAATGGCAAGACGAACTTCCGTTATCCGGGGGTAATGGGAGTCAAGTTATACGTAGAACTTCTGAGCGCTATCTTTGATCAAGTAGAAGACCACACGTTGGCTTATGACGCGCCTGTCATTCTAAAATCTCTCGAACCGGTCGCCAAAGCTCTTGGTTTAGCGGATGAAGCTCCAAGAAAGACGCTGCTTGCTTTCGCGATTGTTAGAAAAGCAATCGCGGCTTGTCAAGAACTAGGCATAGAGTGCGATGGCTACGATACATCGCCGGTGTTATTCCTTCTCACTAAGGCGCGAAATGAGTTACGCAACGTAGATAAAACGATGATGCCTGCCGTCGTTTCTGCCATGCACGCGCTTCTTCAATGGGGGAAATTCATGATGTCTGATTTCATGCACACTGTGCAGCCACCAGCTTCGCATCAAGATAAAAGCGTCATGATGATAGAGCCAGAAACGTTCGACGTAGTTGTGGACATCGCGCATTATGCCGCTACGCTAGTGGGCTATGAAAGCGCGCCGATTTTGACAGATATGTGCCGGAAGTCAGCTCGGGCTGAATACGAGCGCGCACGCATTTCGGCCATGGACAATGATAATCTTGAACATGGTGATGCCGTGTGCACTTCACTTAGGCATATCGCACAAATAACGGCAAATTCTGCAGATTTGTTTTCGGCTCATCTCGAACGTTATATATCGAACTCGCCTGGAATGAGCGAAGAGGTGACTGGGTGTTTTGCCGCGCAGTTGAGAGAAAGTTTTAGCACAGACTTGTACGCTTGGCTTGAGTCAGGACCACCGTTGACAATTCAGTCTCTCAACACGATTTGGGCTGTCGGAGATTTACAAAATGCGCTCGTGGCCACGGGAGGGTCGTCCGTTGAGCCTATGGGTTTGCAATCGCACACGGCGCCTTTGGTGTTTGTGTGGTTGAGCGACAAAATTGATGGATTGAACACTATTGTTGAACGATGTATTTCGACAGAGCAATGGAGAGTGAATAAAGATAGCAACAGCCCAGCACCTTCTGCCGTCGACTTTTTACGTGCAGTTAACGAAACCCTGACGAGTTTTTTCAATTTACGCATACCTGCACATGTTAGCGCATTGCGAGCGCTCACTGAGGGCATCGACGCAGCGGTGAGAAAGTTCACCTCAGCTACCATCGCATCTTTAGAATCTACAGATGATATTATTCCGCCAAGACCTCCGAAGACGCGCTATAAAAAGGACATCGTGCAGAAGCTTCGCAGTGAATTCAAGCGCGCTCGACGGTCGACTACGCCATTAGAGAGTAGTTCCATTGGCGCCGGAGTTTTGCGCTTGCAGTCACTCAAGTTTCTTCTTGAAAAGATGAGCCAGCTTGAAAAGGACATCGTGCCACAATGGATGGAAATGCAACGTAACGCCTCGTTACTTGAACATCCCGATGCTACGTTTGAAATCGTAGGCAAGCAGTGGTTCGAAGGATTGATGGCTGGTGCAAAACAAGCGCTGCACAGAGCGATAAATGTTGTGTCATCTCAGACCGCGTACTGCGTCATCTATCGAGACATGCAGTCTGAGTTCTTGGATAACATCTACTACACTGGTGTGCACCGAAGTTGTGACAACATCACCAGCGACGTTCTACCGTTCTTGGATGGAGTTCTTGGATACGTTGCATCCCGACTGGACAGTCAGAGCCGCAACGTCGTCGCCGCAGCTCTTCTAGAAGCGACCGTTTCAGGATGGATGCGCGTACTCTTAGACGGTGGTCCGGCACGTGTGTTTACATCGAGCGACATTGAACCGCTCGAGGAAGAAGTAGAAATCCTATCAGATTTTTTCATCGCCGGCGGTCAAGGCTTGGACGCTGCGATGGTTGCCGAACGCGTCGCTCCCATGACAGCCCTGCTCTCGATTATGAGCCTCTCCACGAACGACTTGACCAAGAATTACGAAGAACAAGCTACCAAAGAAGCTGCTGCTGCGATGACTGGCGCGCATGCGCCATCAAACCCCTCATCCGATCCAAACGCCGACGTCTTCAATTCCGAAGTCACCTTGCGCGTCATTTGCCACCGCGCGGACCACGCCGCCTCCAAATGGATCAAAGCGCGCTTCAGCATCGGTAAAACCGAATCTTCGGGTGGATGGTTTGCATTTTAGACATACATTAGATATTTATTTCATGAACAACGAGTCTTGCATCCATTTCTCTAGACAACACCACGCCAATCGCGTTGACGCACGTCCTCCAGTCGAAACCGCGAGGAATGTCCAACACCCTCACCCCCAACACCCCACAATCGAACGCACGCAACGTCAGTCATGTCCGACGAACGCGCAGGTCTGATCTCATCGACTGCGCCGAACGCGTACGATGAAGAATCCACACCCACTACGACCGATGACGCGCGTCGCGCCGGCGCGGCGACGGCGACGTCGCGGCGCCGATCGGTGGCCGCATCGGTGGCCATCGCCGCGGTGCTCGTGCTCGCGGGAACGATGGTGTTCTTACTCGCCCACGATGCGGTACGCGCGAAAGCGCTGGGGTTACGATACAAGTCATCGTGGCGTCGACACCGCGTGACGGAGCGCGCACGACCGGCGCAGCTCGGTGAGGAAGAGGACAAGAGAGCGAAGCAGCCGTGGGAGCTCGCCTCAGCGGCGGAACGTTTGGTGGCGCACATGACAGTGGTACCGGGCACGGAAAACACGCCGAAAGATGTTGCATCGTCATTAGGGACGTCTCAGCCGGGCCCGCCGAGCTTTTTATCCTCGTGGGCTTCGGCGCCGTATTGGAAAAAGAACTCGTATATTTCAGTGCACGAAACGCCTGGGAGCGAGCAAGCCAAGGTTGTGGTGACGGGACACGCGACGGATATTTACAAGTATGCAAAGTATTGGTTAGCTTCGGCGACACATTGGGGATTGGCGGCGAGATTGTCTGGAGATGGCACGAAATGGAACGGTTGGGAAGATAAAACTATGGGGTTAAAGACGAATTTGCATCACATTGAGGGCGATCCGATCGTCATCGCTTCAGACACGGGAGATGTTTACTTTTCGTGCTCACAAGACGATATTGAGGCGCGCTTCGAAGCGACTGGAGCGGATATGATAGCTAGTGGAGAAACACAACTCTGGCCCGAAGTGCGATCGTACTTTGAGGAGAAGGACATCAATGACTGGAAAGTTGAAAACTCAAACTTGGGCAGCATAGGTAAGGCGGCGGAACCAGAAAAGGGCGACAGCAAACCATACCGTTGGCCTAACGCTGGCTTGATCATGGGTCGCAAAAGTGCTTTATTAAGATACGTCAACGCAGTGGAGGACATAATGTACACGATTCCGAGTCATGGAGATGATAGATTTGACAAAAACTGCCTCCCATTCAAGATGAGCTTGGCTGATGCGGTAAACTCGCACATTAGTGACGCCTTTTATGACGATCAATTGTGCTTGAACGCATACATCATGGCTGAAATGGCGAAAAAGAATATCAAAGTCAAAGTTGACATCGATGGATCGATCCTCAACTCTCCGGGTGGCATTGATATGGATATGATGAAGCGGGATCCGGTGAGCGGCCGCGTGTACAACGCAATGACGGGCAAGTCTCCGTGCGCATGGCACTTCAACAACCCGCTCGCCAAGACCCGCATGGTGACCGCGGTTGAGAAGTTTCCCAACTATTTTCTCTCCCACTTTATCGGCGGCGAACGCATCAAAGAACACAAAATTGCCGCGGAGGCCAAAGCCAAGGCGGCCGCTTTGAAGGGAGCGAAATCGCCATGACAGTGCGCATTGTGCGCGTTTTCGTTTAATATCTTGTGTTGAATGTAACATACGTTTTTAAAGCATCCGCATCAAAGCGTATCAAAGCGTATCAACGCATTAGCCCGTGTACGCGCCCCATCGAACGCGCGCGCGCGACTGGCCGTTTTCCGCGCTTTGCGAAATCTCCCGCCAAAAATTCGACAGCTACGCGTCTCTCGATGCATCACTTCGCACCGCGCGCGAATCCTGGGCGCACGCACGCACCAATATCGCGCACTCAACACGCACGCGATACGACGCGATACGACGCATTTGTACACATGACCGCTCCGTCGTCCGCGTCGTCGGCGTCGCACCACGCGCTCCTCGCGGACCCGCGCGCGTGGATTCAAACCATGTGCGCCCGCGCGTGCGCTGCACAATCACCGGCGACGACACCCGTGGACGGAGATTGGGGCGTGCAGGACGTGATGCGCGAGTTAACCTCCGATGCCGACGCGTTTGACGCCGTCATGGAATTGAATTCGCACAGTGCGATTGAAACCATCGCGCCGAACACGTTGGTGCGGTTTCGCGGATTAGTGCAAGACATGTACGAACCTGAGTATTACGTCGGGGCGTACCTCAGGAGCGATGGAACATGGATCACGACCAAGTATGGCGAACATCAAGGGATGATTGAGGATGGATGTGAGACGGTGTTGTTTGAACGACGCGTAATATATTGCGTGCCGGTGCCCGGAGAGCGAGAGTGGGTGCGCGAGGCGGACGCGGCGGCTCAACCGGCGAAAGCGGCGGTGATTCATGATGGTACTGGTGCGCAAGAGCGCGTGAAACGCTCGCGAGATGACGAATCTATGGATGTGTGCGATGATGGAAACAGAAGAGATGACACCATCAACGGTGGTGTGGCGATGAAGATTAAACCAGACATTGAACGCGTGCAGAAGACGAGCGCGGTGGATAAGTTGGCGCCTGATACGCCTGAACAAATCGGCGAAGGCGAACCTCGTGAGGAATCCTTGGATCAGTTGCTGAATTTTCCATTAGTGCCGGAAACTCGCTCGCCGTGTATTGTCAAGCTCTATGGCGATTCCGCTGAGGAGAATTTGAAGTTGAACGACGTCGTGGAGTTTGTTGGTTTGATGTACTACGCGCCTGAATTAGGCGCGGGGCAAGACGACAGCATGGAAAACGGCGGCGCCTCGTTACCATTTCAGTCTTCATCCTTTCCGGAAGAAGAAGCATCGCGCAACCCGGCCACAAGCTTAGTGCCTAGATTTCACGCGTTGTCGTACAAGGTGACTTCCGTGAATGAACTCGCTCAATCGACACCAGCGGAGAGATTTGCAGAGACTGAAGCGGAGCCAAAACTTAAGATTACGCCCGAGCAGTGCAAAGTGGCGCGTGCGAAGATATTGGACATGCTCACGCATGCGCTTGGTGGCGATGTATTTGCGGCAGAGTTGGTATTAATGGTGTTGATTTCAAAAGTGCACACGCGCACTGAAACGCTGACATTGGGCAAATTCTCGCTCAATTTGTCGGGATGTAAAATCGATGCCAGGGAGCAATTATCGCTCAGCGAGGCACTCTCTTCAGTCATCGCGATGGTGTGTCCTGCCAATGCGCATCTCCCTTTCACAGTTCCGGCGCTCAATGCGCGCTCTTGGACGCCGAAAAAAGATTACGTATTCAACCGACTGCGCGCCGGTCCTTTGCAGCTCGCCGCGAGCACGGTACTTGTTCTGGACGAGACTATTCTCGAAGCAGGCACTTTAACCGAAACTGGCATCCGTAATATCGACGCATTGAAGGCGCTGACGACGTTGCAGGATTTGGAGTATGACTTTCAGTATCACCAGATGCGAATGCCAGTCGACGTGCCCGTAATTATCGCGTCTGATACAAAGAGCATTATTCCCGTCGACGTCGTGCTACCCCTCAGGCGCGTGCGTGCGCCAAAAGTTGTAGCCGCAACGGAAGAGGAATTGACTTTAATCCGCAAATTCATCGCTGGGATGCGCATGATGAAGCACATTATTTCAGAAGAAACGTCAAAGGCAATCGAGGCTGAAATAGTCTCGGCTCGCCAGGCGGACACTACCTTGACGCAAGACGCGCTTCATCGCATGCTCACCATGGCTCGTTTACATGCGTTGAGCCAAGGAACCGACGAAGTCACGGCGCAAACATGGAAGAAGACGGTTGAAATTAACCGTCGTATCGCCGAACGCGCTCGCGTGGTTTAAGCAAGTAGTCTTCTCAATACGATTCACAGATAGCTTCATTCATTCACGCGCACCGAATCGTATCATTATTATCCGCGCGTAATGTCTCGAGATAGTTATTTGCGTCGTGTTCTTGCGTCATGCGCGCGCTATACGTCGTGTGCGACGGTGAACTCGTCTCGTTTGCGTCTCGCTATGGGTGCCTCAACGCACACCTTTGCGAGCACGCCGACCCACGCGGGTATCACCATACGGTCTCTCGAGCCCATTGCGCACGTTCGCACGTTCGCATCGGACGTTAGAAATCCCGAAGAAGCCACGAACGTGCCGTCATCGTCTAGTGAGGCGAACAGTAGGAAAGATTTATACATGATGTTTACGTGTGGCCAGTGCGAAACGCGAGCAGTTCGAGGGTTCAGTCGACAGGCGTATGAGAATGGCGTTGTCATCGTCACTTGCCCAGGGTGCTCTAGTAAACACGTCGTTGCCGATCGCATGGGATGGTTTGGCGAACCTGGAAGCGTGGAAGATTTCATAGCCCAAGCTGACACCGACGGCGGCGTAAAGCAAAAAGTTGCGCGCGGGTCAGTAACCTTAGAACCAGGAAACGAAGACGGTACGTTAGAGATCAACGCCGGAGAGCTTGAGGCTTGGAAAGCTTCATTTTCGTCAACCGCGCCGAAAGAACAATAGGAACCCGTACAGTAGACAGTAGGAATGTGAATGTTGAATATAAATATAAATTATTGCCGCCTACAAACTGCACATCGCGACTTCACGCATCGAGATTGAAAGCCGTCTCGATCGGACATTGGATCAACGTGCAAATATTGTATCCGTATGTCATGGTGTCAACGTCGGAATATCCTGTGATTGAGCGCATCGAGCTCGAGCCGCGATGGGTGACTAGGCAGGTAAAGCTCGACGCCGTGAAAGCTCACGCACTTGCAGAGAAGAAAGCCGCTCCTGGAACAACCATGCGCTCATCACAAGATATAGAGAGATGGTTAGAATCGCTCGAATTCGAGCTCGCTCCAGAAGGCCACGTAATATGCCGTAAAAAGTTGAGAGAAGTTTTTGACGCCGCCGCATTGGTTGGGGACATCGTCAACGACGACACGTTCACAAGTGCGATTGGTATGTTTCTTCGTCGTCGATTCGGCGACAGATTGATCAAAGTTAAAACGTTATACAATGTCACGTGTAAAGCTGTTAAGTCAGAGTTATTTAAACGTCCGAGAACGGACAAGAAAGCTGTCAGGCTAAAAAAGCACGGCGCTCGCAACCCGGCGGCTTCGAGAACAGTTGAAGCGGACGATGGTGTATCTGTTCGATATGTGACAGAGTTCATGCAGCTAGGTTGCGCCACGGAATTGTTACAGAATAAATTGTTTCCGGATGCAAAAGAGCTTTCTGAGAGTTTTGGGGCGTTCAACGCTTGGCGCAACCACTTGTCAACGGCGTTCCGTGCAGATGACGATGACGTCACTCTCATCTCCGTAGGCGATGGACAAACGCCTCGCACTGCGGCTCTTTTTGCGTACCGTACTAAGTGGCAGTGCATAGCAGTCGATCCGGAGATGAACGAGAAAGGACAAAAGTATGACATTCAGAGGTTGCAACATTTTCGCGCAAAAATTGAAGAACTACGAATCAAAACAAAACGCGCACTCATTGTGATGGTTCATGCGCATGTGTCGCTTAAAGCGACGCTTGCGAGTATCACCACGAGCGATGGTAGTTGTGGCTGCATTGCTTTACCATGCTGCAATTGGTACGCTGCGATAGACACGGACCATCCAAAAGTCACACCCGAGTACCAAGACATGTCAATATTTTCCCCGCATCGTTCGGCGCGGATTTGGGCAAACCTTCCATGTGGGATGATTTGCAAGCCCGCAATGTGATTGTAGAATAGTTTAGGAACATTTTGTTTTCGTAGCAGCTTTATTAGAACATGCTTAGCCTCGTAGAAATTTCGTGTTGCTTGCGCGAACTGCGAACCCATCCTCACAGTGCCCCCCCCCCTCACTTGAAGATGGAAGCGTTGAATAAACAGATCACCGCTTTGCAGGATGAGTTAGATCTAAAAGTGTTCCGGCCTCTTCAAAAGCGCGCGTTTGACGCGAGCTCGAAGTGCTGCGACGGCTCAAAGAGCTCGGAGCAATTCCAGGCATGCCTGCAACGCGCAGGCCAAGAGACGCAACACGCCGAGCATGCGGTGATGCAGGAGCTGCAGGCATTTCAGGGGCGAGTACAGCGTTGCATGATGCAGTGCCAGGATCGTGCACAGACGTTAGTTGAGAGCAAAGGCGTGGAAAAGGCCCAAGAGGCGATGGAGAAGTGTGCTGAAAACGACTGCGCAAAGTTCTACGCTAAAGAGCTCGCCGCGACTGGAGCGAAACTGGTCAAGCAATTCAAACCTTGATCAAAACGAATTGGTATTATTACAAACTTACTAGTAGAATCGAATCACCCAAAGAGGTGCTATATCCTAGCTTTTGTAGGCATAAACTACTCTTTCTTTCTGAGTTTTGCGCGTTCAGCACAACTTGTGCGAAGAGCAAAGTGATTCGCTTCGCGCATAAAGGCTAATAATAGAGGTATCAGCATTGGAAGTAGAATAGGTATCAGAGCAGCAACTTTATACTCGATGGGGTACGATTGCAGGCCGTCGAGAGAGAATGGATGGAAAAATGCTGCCTCCGCGACCGCGTGCGCATGGAGTGCGCTTGCTGCAGCCTCGTCGTATCTCATCTCTTGCGCGAGCGCTATCGCTCGCTCAAAGCTCTGCGTGGAGTCCGAAATTAAATCTGCAATTTCTTGGGGAATTGCCATGTCAGGCATATCCGAAATGACCTTATCGAGAGAACTGAGAGTTGAAAGCGCCGAATGCGAATCAGAAACGAGCCTTGCGTGCACTAAAGCATCAACCTCCCACGCCGTGAAACCGGACTCTTTGGGTGGTAAAATTGTTGCTTTACTTTTTTGCACATTCATTGCCGTGACACCCAGATGTTCTCGCAGCTGCTGCACGAAGACAGTTACTAGCTTTGAGATTTCCTCGCGGTTCAGTTTTCGCTCCGACTCGTTGTGCGCCGCACATCCAGGCGGATTAAATATCACAATTCCACCCCAACCTTCGACAATAAATCCATTTGTATTTGACGTTTGCTCATGTTCGTCGAGAATATACAAAGGGCACTCATGCTGTGGTGGCACGTACACGGCAAAGTGCAACGGTTTACCATTTACTGGTGTGTACGTGACTGACGTATCGATCGGCCAATCTGAATCAATGAAGAATGGGGTTTGCGCGGCATCAACGACGAACGCCTTGTGGGCTTCTGACCATCTGGGACGTATTCTACTCTGCGCGTGCCTCAGTACTTGCCCCTCAATCTGCGTATCCAGTACACGGCGAAGAGCGCCAGGAAGTGCTCCCAGGAAAGGCTGCTCAACATCACGTTCAAAATCCCAGCTCAATGCGTACCCTTTCACGGGTGCCGCGTTGACTAAACTAAAAGAAACTAAAAGTACTCCATCCGATGTTGAAAGAAATGGCGGCATATGCGGCGCTTGCAGTGTCAAAGGTGCAAACAGCGCACGAGCGCTTGCATCAAACGCTGGATTTGACTTTCCATCGTAGCGCATCCAAGCTGCACGGTTTTGCCCCAAAACTATATTTCCATCGACCGCTTCTCCGTTTGTAGATATGAACACGACGTCATATGAAGAACTAGGGCAACTTTTGACGCGTTCATGTATCCAAACGTCTATGTCGTTGTCCACGAGCTTGTCCAGAGCCGTGCTCCACGGAGTTTCAACCACTGCACACGACGAAAACGCCCCCGAAGGCGAACGATGCGGGCTTATAACCTCAACGTCGACACCTGCTATAGCTAGTTGCATCGCACGAATATTATCTAAATGGCGTTCATGATCGACCCAAACGCGCACAGTTGCCCGGCGTCTCACACTTGCGTCTGCACGTAACTGCATTTCATGATAATCATTCCGAATCACTCGCGCTCTCTTTGAGACACTGACGCGATATGCTGCGGTAATAAGTGTGGTAGATAGAACTACGAGCGTGTAGCCGATGACTATTAATCTTTTCCCTCTTGGTCGCGCGCCATCTTTGGTAAACTGCGCAAGCTCGCGTGCTGGACTTAACCAGTCTGCGGAACTTTCTGGCACGCTTGCGCCAGCGTCGTCTTTAGCGGCAACGTAATCGGGTCCTAGCGAACGGAGTCGCTTTACTTCCGAAACTAAGCGCCCACAGACGGTGAGGACGACGCCGTAAAGCGCCAAAGTGTCTTGAGGGACGTCTTCAAACATGGCACGCAGTGACGCGCAGGTGCGAGCATGGACGCGTGTGTTGGTTTGTTTAATTGGAAAAAGAATGCATGCGTAAATAATGAAAGATCAAGCTAGTAAAATAAATTCGTTTCGTGTGTTGACTAGAGTTTGGACACCCCGAACGTGCCTTTGCTTAATTTCGGTTGAAGTAACTCAGCGTAACCGGGAGGTTGGTGAGACTGATTAAACGGCGCCTCTTGCACTTGTTCATACAAACGACGATAGACATCACCATCTTTCGCGCCGAGCGCGGAATTGAGAAAGTAGTCATGGAGGCCGAACGAATCCACAAGTGCAGCGGCATCAGGACGAATTTCGGCGAGTAGACGGAAAATTTCTTCTCGGATACCCGCCGCTTGGTTGGCGTCAATGTAACCATCTTCAAGGAATTCACCCATGGTGTCATCCATGCCACACAAGCCGTGGAGGATAACTAATCGATGCAACACTGCGATAGTTTCTGCTTTCACGTATTGGTGCACGTCACCATACTCTTGCACAAAAGTATTCATGATGACAAACGCGCAATGCGCCTTTGCGGCTTTAATCCATGAAACCATGTGCTCGCGCATGGTATCGTCCGGGGACATATTTCCAGCGTTTCGAGCTGCATCAGTCACTAAACGCCACGCACGGTGTGCGTATGCGTCAACGATTGCATTCTCGTCACGCAAACTTGCGCCTTGTCCAAGCTGGCTTTGGCTATCTGAACCGTGAAGGTATGAGAGCGCCGAAGGGAGTGATTCTCCACCAGAGCTCATTTTTCTATACGCCTTGAGCAAATATCGCGCCGTTTGCAGGCATAACACGTTATTGTCACCTTCATACGTGACGTTTGGTGCGTAGGAAGCGAAGGTGGTGCCGAATCCTGCCAAAGCCATGTACCCGTGGCCGCCGCACGTCAGACGGCACGCTTCAATCGCATCCTTAGTCTCCCATGAGCAATACGCTTTCAAACCGCTCGATGTCGCATGAAGTTCTGGTAGTGCAGAAAAGTCTTGATCTTTACGAGACTTCTTTTGGAATTCAAAGTACATGCGACGCATAAAGTCAGATGTGCAATGAAACGCAAACGCTTTGGCAAGAATTGGAAACAACGTACGTTGGCTGTGCTGGTAATCGATAACTTGACACTCCTTGCCGCTGTTTGGATGCACGTTCGATTGTCTTCGTACCAAATTATATCGAATCGCAATTGTCACCGCCTTTTTCATGAACAATGCCGCATTCATCACAATATCAGATCGAATGAAAACCATGGTGCCGTAAGACACTTTCGCGACGGGTGCCGGAATGTACGTACCGTCAGCTTCGACTTTCGAGTGTCCCATTAACATCGCACGTCGCGGCACACGAACGTGATCGAATCGCAAGAATCCATTGTCCACGGCGTTGTACCCCATCTTGTTACCGATATCACCAATGGTGCACCCGGGTAACGGTTCGTGATTTTTATTTTCACGAATTTGCACGATAAACGGGTGAACTCCGTGATCTTTACCCTTTGTAAACAGCCGCGCCATCACCACCGCATGCGTGGACGTTTTACCTAGGCCACCAGGCCACCACTTAGTGCTTGTCAGCGTCGGTGAATGAATGATGAACTCTTCGCTGCTTTCATCGTATGTCGCCGTCGTTTCCAAACCTCGCAAGTACGTGCCGTGCCCGAGCTCAGTCTGCGCATAAGTCCCAATGCACTCTAATTTAACGCATTTTGGAATCCAATACTTGCGTTGCTCTTCGTCCCCTTGTCCTTGTATGGTTGGTATAAACATCCCCAGATGTAAATCTAACCCGCCCGGTTCGTCGATAAACTCGCGCATGATGCGCGCGACTTGTATCGGATCCTTCTCCTTCATCGACGTCACCGCCTTTGGCAACGCCAAATACTTGGCCAGCGTCGATTTGTACAGCTCATCTCGCTCGAGAAAGTACTTCCCTCGCTTACTAAACACATCTTGCGACGTCATGACGTCCGCTATCCGTCGTCTCAGATGCACCATGTCCGCGCCACCGTGCAGCAGCGCCTCGAGCTCGCGCGCGTTGAACGACGCCTTGGCGCGTTCGCGGCGCAAATCGTCCACGGGATTGGACGTGCTCGCGACGATGACGGCGCTCGATGGCGCTTGGAGTGCGCGCGTGCGTTCATCGACGTGCGACATCAGCGCCACGCGACGACGTTGACGACGTCGTTCGTGGGCGCGCAGTGGCGACGTGGGCGACGATGGTGCCCGTGTCCAAATACGTCAACGACTTTTGTGTGTGCGTGTGCGTTGTGCGAAAGATGACGACACGCGTACGAAAAACGAAATGGGCACAACCTCGTTAGAAAGCGCTCAATGTCAGATTGTGTTCTCAAATTTTGGCGTGTGGAATAGCTCGGCGTCCAAGGAGGTGTGTGCCTTCGCGAAAAGTATGGGAATAAATTACACGCGCGGACGACGTCGCGGATGCGGGAATACAAAAGATGTGGAATCACGCACGGTTGCGAGATTGAGCGACAGCCATGACGCGACGATAGGTGATGCCTTCACCAGCGCCGTAGCCATCGACGACGGAGTCGCATCCGGGGAATTCGCCGCCGCGTTGTAAGCGGTTGCGCACCATGACGGAGTACGCGCCCGCGCTCGTGGCTTCGACGCACGTCGTCTGCGAACCTCCGATAAAGATGACACTCTTGACGTCAAATCCACGTTGCTCGGCAATCGTACTAAATACTTCTGCGCTCAGCATCGAGCGGCGGCTATTGGCAAAGATACCACTATCGATGATGACATCCGAATTGAAATTTTGTCGTTGTAAATTTCCGCCGACTTCGGGCGCGAGCAAATCACCCTTGGTTTTCTTCACCACTCGCGCCGCTTGCTTTCGTGCCTCGCTCACGACGTCGTCGTCACCGCCGCTGAAACTTTCGGGCGTACCTGTGATAGACACCGCCGCCGAACGCAACGGCCCGAGACCATTGAGCGCAGCTTCTAAAACGCGCTCTTCGCTCGTCGATGCCGTCTCGGCGATAATCAACACTTGCACCTTGTCGTTGTCAATCAAGCAGTCGTCAATAAATCGCGCGGCGCCATCGCGTAACTTTAGCGCGCCCTCGTCAATCATCATTTGAAACTGCTTGTCTTTCTCCTCAATCATATTTAAAAGGAATTCTCCCCTGGCGCGCACTTCAGCCTCCCCCGTCTGCCCGTCGTCGCCTTCATCCTCCACCGCGAGCGGCACCACCGCCTGTAACCGTTTCATCGCCTCCATGTACTCCGCCGTCATCTCCGGCCCTCCCCCACGATGCTTCGTCACCTCGTAAGGATATCCATAAAAATGAAAGTATCGCTCAAGCATCCCGTACGCCGTGCCTCCTCCGCTTCGTAACAACGACGCGTACTCGGCGTGCGTCCACGTCGCGCTCGTCACCCCCTTGGCCGCGAACGCGCGGTTAAACGCCACCCGATGTCCATCGCCGTGCACATCAATCAACGCCCCGTCGCACTCAATAATCATCAACGTCCGTGGTTTCCCCATCCGTCCATCCGTATCCGCATCCGCATCCGCGTCGTCGTTCGCGCGCCCAAACGCGCGCACCAATCCACATCCGCGCGCGCGCGCGTCGCCTCGCGCGCGCGTCGTCGTCGTCGTCGTCGTCGTCATCCGTCGCCACCGAGCGCACACCCTCGGACGTCCACGCGCGGCCATTGCGCACGTGCCGCATGTCGTCGTCATCCCCGTCGTCGTCAACCCCGTCGTCGTCGTCGCACACTGTGGACGCCTCGTCATCATCATCATCATGCATCATTCATCATTCATCACGCAGTCAGCCGCAGTCAGCCGCAGCAGCATCATGCCACGTGGCACATTGCATGCACCGCCTGGGATGGATGCGACGACGAGGACGACGACGAGGACGTGCGCTGGCGGCACAACACACCGCGCGACGAACGTCGTCAGGGTGTCCACGCGTCGACGATCACCGACCGAGTGCGTGCACGTCGTCGTCGTCGTGTGTACGTCGTGTGTGTGTACGTCGTCGAATCCACGCGGTGCGTTCACGCGCACGCACGCGCACGCGCGCATCCATCCATCCATCCATTCACGCATCCATTCACGCGACGAACGGGTCTGTGCGCAGCCGATATCCACTCGTCGTCGGTGAAGGCGAGCACACGGGGAGGACGACGCGATGGAGTACGAGGATTACCGCCCGGATAGTAAGAACGTGGCGTTGAAGAATCCAAAGGCGTATCGATGGCTTGGACACACGGCGGCGACGTATCAACAGTACGTCATCTACGTCGCCGAGGGCGTGGCGAAGAATACGTACAACGCGCTGCGAGGGATTAAGGATTGGCGCACCGATGACGAGAATGGCGAGAAGAATGATTTGTTACCGTTGAGTAAGGGTAAAGCCATGGATTTCTTTTACATTGCTAACTTGTATGGGAACATCGAGGATACGTTTAATCGACCGATTTATTCTTCTCCAGAGGACTTTATCGACGTCGCGATTCGAGCGCCAGAACCGAGTCGAGGGTATTTTGCGCGATTGACCGCGACGCCAGAGTCGAGAAGGTGCTTAAATTTGGGGAGTTACAACTATTTAGGTTTTGGAGGAGTTAACGAACACTGTACGCCAATTGTGGAGGAGTCATTGACGAAGTTTGCGGTGACAACGGGTTCGCCCGCTGCCGAACTCGGCCGCGACACGAACTTGCGCGAAGTCGAAGAGCTCGTGGCGAGATTCATCGGCAAAGAAAGCGCGTGCGTCGTCGGCATGGGATTTGCGACGAATAGTACCGTTATTCCAGCGCTGTGTTCTAAAGGTGATTTGATCATCTCTGATTCATTGAATCACAACTCCATCGTCGAAGGCGCGCGCTTGAGCGGGGCAAAAATCAAGCCTTTCAAGCACCAGTGCGTTGGTGATTTGGAACTCATGTTACAAGATGCAGTTCTCGGTGGATATGATTACAACAAAATTGTCGTCATCGTCGAAGGTATTTACTCCATGGAAGGCGAGGTATGCAACTTGAAGCCAATCGTGGAGGTGTGTAAGATGTACGGAGCGCACGTGTACTTGGATGAGGCGCACTCGGTGGGCGCCGTCGGACCAACCGGACGTGGCATCTGTGAAGAGCTCGGCGTGAGCACGGATGATATTACCATTATGATGGGGACTTTTACGAAGTCCTTCGGTGCCGCCGGTGGGTATGTCGCTGGTAACAAAGATGCCGTCGAAGCGGTGAAGCGCTTCTCGCTTGGATACACCGAGGCGGTGTCCATGGCGCCAGCGGTGTGCGCTCAAGTCTTATCATCCTTGCGCATGATCACGGGCGAAGACGGCACTGATATTGGTAAGAAAAAGTTGACCGATCTGAGAGAAAATTCCAAGTTTTTTCGTGAGGGGTTGGTGAAGATGGGATTAGAAGTGCTCGGCAACGATCCTTCGCCGATTATGCCCGTGATGCTCTATCAACCGTACAAGATTGGTGACTTTTCGCGCCTCGCGTTCAATCGTGGTTTAGCAGTCGTCGTCGTTGGTTCTCCAGCCACTCCGGTGACGCTTCCACGCGTGCGATTCTGCATTTCAGCGGCTCACAAGCGGGAAGATTTGGAGAACGCACTTCATGTCATTTCCGACATCGCTGACGAGTTGTCTTTGAAGTTCAAGCAGTACCCGCCGAATAAGTTTTTCCCGGGATCTCTCGCGCAGCTCGAAGCGAAAGAACATGCGGAAAGCATTAAACGATGCGAACAAGCTTCGAAAAACAGAGATAAGGCATTAGATGCGATAAGGCGTCGCCAGTGGGCACCGATTAGTCGCGGAAGTAAACTGAACGAAGAGATGAAGCTCGAGGATGAGAAGGTTGCGGAATTCGCCGATTCAAACATTAGCGATTCGTACGACATGGTTCTTTCTTCCCAAGATTTGCTTGATCTCACCAAGGACGAGACGATGCGTTCGCAGTGCGCTGAAACCATTCACCGCTTTGGTCTTGGCTCGTGCTCCCCTCGTGGATTTTATGGAACATTCCGTCCACATTTGGACTTGGAAGACAAGATTGCCAAGTTCCTTGGTGTCGGTGAAGCCGTCCTGTATTCATTCGGTGTTTGCACGGCATCGAGTGTGATCCAAGCTATGACGCATAAGAGCGATGTTGCGGTAGTCGACAGAGGTGTTGGACCGAGCATTATTGCTGGCTTGCGTCTTGCCAAGATTGAGGTTCGCTGGTATGACCACGCCGATGCCGCTGACGCCGCCCGTGTCTTTGCAAAGATTGAATCTGAAGATGGGTCGACTTCGACAAGATTGGCGCGACCAGTTAGACGACGCTGGTTGATTACTGAGGCGTGCTTCGGTGCGACCGGTCGTGTGGCCCCTCTTCGTGAGCTCGTAGCGTTGAAGGATCACCATCATGCGCGCATGATTTTGGATGAATCCTTTTCCTTCGGGTCCATGGGTGAAAGTGGCCGTGGCTTGACCGAACACGTTGGATTAAGCAGCAGTGCAGTTGATGTAATTTGCGCATCTTTGGAGAACGCTTGTGCTTCCGTGGGTGGATTCGTCGCTGGTGACACAGGTGTCGTGGCGTATCAACGGTTGATGGGAAGTGGATATGTCTTCTCCGCCTCGTTACCGCCATATCTTGCTACGGCATCTCTACACGCCATCAGCCGTATCGAAGCCGAACCTGCAATGGTTGAAAAGCTCAACGATGCTGCACGACGAATCAGAAGTGCACTTATCAGTGGAGACATTCCAGGTATGACGACCGAAGCCGATGCCGATTCTCCTGTCATTCCAATCAAACTTTCGGCGGGTGTTGGGAGTGGTGACGAGAACATGCTTTTGCACCGTATTGCCGCGCGCATGCGCAGCAAGGGTGTTGGTGTGTGCGTGGCGCGCGTGAGTCCGGCTATCTTGCCTTCGCATCGGCCGGCGCCGGCGCTTCGAGTGTACGCTCATGCGCAACACACGTCTGATCAAATCGATAACATGCTTTCGCTCTTACGCGAAGCAGCTTTGGAAATTCTTCCACAGCATGTCTTGGAGTCACCGATGCCGACAAAACGACCGTCTCTTGATCACCAAGTGCGTTTGTCTCCCAGAGCACTGTTCACGCAGCAATCTTATGCATCAAATGCGCGTGCGCACACGTTTGACAGTGTCGAATTGGAAAATATTCGCAAGAAGATGATGGTTGAGGAGGAAGTTGAAGAAACAAAGGCTTGGAAGTTGTCCTTGTTGGATGCTGACATCGAAGAAGAGCCCAAGAGTCTGTCTGTGCCTCTACTCGTCATCTTGCTCTGGTCGCACAATTTGTTCCGCCGATACATTATCGGCCAAATCAACATCACAAAACACTTGGTTCCAAACATCTTGACCAAGCTCGGATTACATCCCGAACAAGTCGGACCAATCGGACGCACCTTCCACGTGATTTCCATGTGGTTAGGAAGCCGCAAGTTTTACAACTTGGTACTTCCTGCGATTGTATGGACAGTGGACAGTAGCTATGCGCAGTTGATGATGATCATTTACTGCATGTTCTCTGCTGCTGGGTGCTTGGCCAAGGGTACGATGAGTACGCAAAGCTCGAGTAAGCGCCGCGCAAACAATGAACTCGGTGCTCTCGCCCCACACAAAGTGCATGCATGGCCTTCTGTCGCTGGTGTCAATGCCGCTGCTATTCCTTTTTTCATCCTTCGCTGGAGATACGGTAGTGTACCGCTTTGGGAGATGGAACATCCGTACATTGTCGTTGGCGACTACCTCATCGCATTTGCATACATGGCTGCGATTGTCATTAGCCGTCTCGCTACGGGAGATTCACCGGCCAACATCCAAGGTGGTGTCGTACTCGGCGCCGTAGGCTTGCGTCTCGTGTTACCTTTCATTGATTGGTTCAACAGCGGCCTTCAAGCCGGCACGGTCATGACCGCTCAAGGCATGGCGTTTGTGTCGTTGACGTCCGCCGCAATTCTTCTGTTCCCTGTGCCGCTTAACAGTCGTGGACAAATCCTTGCCGCAGCGCAAACGTGCTACCGTCGTATGTGGAGAACGCTTTTCTATATGCTTGCTTTCTCCATGGGTGCGATTTGGAGACAGAAGCCGGACAACGCGGTGTTGCTCCCAGATACCACTCGTGGCTGGCTAGCGCTCATCGCGGCAAAGACCATCATCGGTCACATTATTCTGTACGTCACCGTATCTTTCTTCGCATCGGTAGCCAAACTCACGTTCGAAGGTGCCCTTCGCGTATATGTGCACCAGATTAAGCCTAGATTCCAACAACCAGGGCACAAGAGCGAGTCCATTGGCACGGTGCACATGCGCAAGGCCGCGCTCTACTTTACCGAAGTCGCGCAGGACGTCACCACGGGCCTCGCTACCGCCACACTCATCCCGCGCGTTTTCGATGCGTTGGCAATTTAATTTTATGCTCCCAGAGCCTTGTAATTATATTTAGTCGTTCTGAGCAAAGCACTACTTTTATCTGTCTTTTCAAGCGGCGCGAGAGAGCTATTTTCAGCCACTTATTCACGTGGCGCAAGTCGGCACTGCTTTGCACGCCACGCACGAACGATGGCAATCGCCTCGAACGCTATGATGCGCACAGGGGTATCGGTCACGGCTTCAACCTTGTCTCACCGACGCGCTCGACACTCCTCCGCGTCGACGCGCCGTTACGCCGTCGCAACCAGCATGGATGACGTCGCCACGACCGCCACGGTGAAGGACGGCGACGTTGAGGCTACGAAAATGGCTCTGCTCTCCATCGCCGCGGCGTCTGCGCGCGGTGAAGGCGCGACGAGCTCCCAAAAAGATGAAGCACGGGCGATTATTGACAAGCTGTGCGCGATGAACGCCGTGGCGGAACCGGCTTATTCGGATATGATGGATGGCGACTGGGAGCTTGTGTACACAGACACCTTTCCGTTTCGTTCCTCGCCGTTCTTCTGGGGCGTAGGCAAGTTACTCGGTGATAATGCGGGATTTTTTTATAGTGCACACGAGCACCAAACGTCCATGTTTGGTGGCGGCTGTGGTAAAGTCGTGCAAACCATTGACATGAACGCGGGAAAGATTATGTCTGACGTCATCGTGCGAGCCAGCATCGGCGTGCCGCTCCTAGGCTTTAGCCCGTTGTTTTCTGGTTTTGGAAGCGTTATTACTAGTGGTGAGGCGAATCCGTTCGGTGGAGACAGCATCGCTGTGCCAATCTCGTCGCTCTCGACGACTGTTCGTCAAGACGACGCCAGTGTGCTTCCAGCCTTGAACTTCTTGAATGGCTCCACAGTGCCAGTCGGCGACATCATGGGACGCATCACGGATGGATCTTCGGAAGTGCTCATGACTACCAAGTATCTCGACGAAAATTTCCGCGTGAGTATGCTTGAAGATGATTCGGTCCTCGTGTATCGCCGCGTTTAGGAAAGTAATTTATAATCATTTATTCCACACACACACACCTCACGTCAGTTCACCACACGCGTGCGCACCTATCGACGGCGATGGCGCACGCAAATGCGACAAGCTTAACGTATACGCGTGCGTCTCGCGTGTTTCACTCGTCGCACGACCGCCTAAAGTGCGCGAGCCGTCATGTCGTAGCTACACGAGCGGCTGTGAAAGATAGCGCTGACGTCGTCGTCATCGGCGCTGGCCTGGCAGGCTTAGCGGCGTGTAACGAGCTTCGTAAACGCAACGTGGACTTTGTGTTACTTGAGTCATCTGATGACGTCGGTGGACGCGTACGCACGGACGAATGCGAGGGTTTCTTGCTCGATCGAGGATTTGCCATCTTTCTGACTGGCTACCCCGAAGCGCAGCGCGTGTTGGATTACGATGCATTAGACTTGAAGCCATTCTACGCTGGTGCGGACGTGAGATTTAATGGGGCGTTTCATCGCGTCGCTGATCCATTCAGACACCCGGTAGATGGTGTGCAGTCGTTGACAAATCCCATAGGGACGGTGGCGGATAAAGTTCTCGTCGGGCTCGTTCGGTTCCAAACTGTGCTTGCCATGGGAACACTCGAGGAAATGATGGCGAGTGAGGGCGAAACGACGATAATGAAAAGATTACAAGATTTTGGGTTCTCGAACGCTATGATCGATCGTTTCTTTCGTCCATTCATGGCTGGAATTTTCTTTAACCGGGAACTGACGACATCGAGTAGACTTTTCAACTTTGTGATGCGCATGCTTGCCACCGGGCAAAATTGCTTACCAGCAAAGGGCATAGGAGCAGTGAGTGCCCAATTGCGCGATAGGTTGCCGGGAGAGACTGTCCGTGTGAATGCCAAGGTTGACACAGTAGGTGAGCGGAGTGCCTCAGGGGAGCGCGCACTCACTCTCGCGAATGGCGAAACCGTGACGGCTAAAAAGTCCGTCATCGTCGCGTGCGAGGGCCCAGAAGCGGCTAGATTATTAGGCAACTCGTTAGATCAGTATCCGAGTAAAACGCAAACTGCCGTGGGGACGACATGCTTGTACTTTGCCATGAAATCGGCTCCAACAAAAGATGCAATTTTGTATTTGGATGGTGACAACAAAGGTGGCATTGTAAATAACTGCTGCTTTCCGAGCAATGTCGCACCGTCTTACGCGCCGCCTGGACAAGCTTTGGCCTCTGTATCTGTCATTGGCGTTCCCGACGAAGACGATACCGCGATTGAAGCCAAGGTTCGCACCGAACTTTCTGTATGGTTTGGCGCTGACCAAGTCTCTGGCTGGCGGCTCTTGCGTGTCTACCGCATCCCGTATGCTCAGCCGAATCAAGAAGCGCCCACGAATTTCAGGCGTAATGCAGACCTAGGTGGTGGTATGTTCGTTGCGGGCGATCATAGAGATTCATCCACGTTTGATGGCGCATTATTGAGCGGCAAGCGCGCCGCCGAGTTAGCGAGCGCGTAAGAAAAATTTGTATTGTCAATTCAGCCAGACTTAGCCTCAGTCACTCGCTCGCAAGAGTTCATGCATGGTGCGTCGCGCACTCCAGCCAAGAACGTAGGAACATCTACGCGTGCATTTTTCACGCGTACTTCGCGTGCGATGCGAGACGGTACCGCGTCAGCGCCGAGTGCGTCCAAACGTTTGACGTTTTCCACCGATTACCTAACACCGCTGACGACTGCAGAAGACTTCGTACAAGGCGAACGCGGTCAAGACGCGGTGGTGCTTTTGAACACTGAAATACCGATGCACGCGTTGACGCTTTGGCAGCTCAGTGCGTATCGCGTGTGCGCAGATGGTGGGGCAAACCGAGTGCAGTCGCTGCGAAGCGTGTATGAGAGCGCGGCGCGCAAAGCCAAATACACTGGTCCCGATGCGTTCAAACATCCCGATAGAGTTGTTGGTGACATGGATTCAATATCCCCTAGCGTTCGTGCGATGTATGAATGCGAAGACGGCGTATGCGTATTCGATGACCAAAGCACAGACCAAGAAACTACAGACTTTGTCAAGTGCTTACGAGCTATTGTCAAGCACGCGCCGCATATCGAACGCGTTTTCGTTCTTGGTGCGCTTAACGGGCGACTCGATCATGTGCTATATAATTTGAAGACGTTGTTTGAGTTTCCGAACTTACAAGTCGTGCTGATTGGCGATGATTCGTCGGCTCGTGCGTTACCTGTGGGAGAGACGGTTATCCGGCGAGATGAGCGCTATGAATCCATCCAGTGCGGCTTGATTCCCCTGCAGGGTGACGCTCATGTAACAACACGTGGACTGCGATGGAATCTGAATAACGACGTTATGTCATTCGGTGCTGGTGGGTTGATTTCAACAAGCAATCAGTTCGCGAGTGATGAAGTCGTCATCCGCACGGATGCCCCACTTCTGTGGACCACTGAGTTCAGCAGCAAACCACATTCGTCGAGTATGTCGTAGCCCCGCGATTAGACTTAGCAATTGCATGTAATTAAATTAGTCTCTAGTTTTCGACTCGATGTCAAATTACAACTATATCGTGCTAATTCTTGGGTTCCCTAAAGATGTATATTTTCTATAAAGTGGAATAGTCAAGCTCGCGGACAGCGCAAAACTTTGATTGCTGCAACCACCTCAGATGGGTTTGATTTTCGTATGCAACGTAATCAAAGAAAAAGCAAAGCATTTCAAATCTTGCACGAGATAGTAAAAGTTTCTCAAACCTTCGGGGTCTTTTGAGTTTTGAACATCTAAAAGCGAGCCAATCTTCGTCGTGGCAAAGGACACCTGATCACCACCGTACGTAATCTCTAACTCTTGTCTACCCTCGACGTCGGGTTCTGGCCATTCTTTATCATCCTCCTTCATCACTTCGCTGTCTTTAATAATCTTCGCCAACGCGTTGAGCACATCCTTGGACACGGTCATTTCCTTTCGAATGCACGTATCGTGTCTGTATTGCGAGTTGTTGGCGTATCGCACCGCGCCGTTCGGTTTGAACTCAAACTCTAAGAATTCGTGCCCGAATCTTCCTTTGTGTCCGACGTAGTAGCGCACGTAAAAGTCCTCCATCTCGTCCTCGCGGGTGGTTTCACCCGTGTGCAATTGTCCCGCTCCACACGAGCACGAGCACCCGTCGTCACACAACTTTGTCGTCGGCGTCCGCACTGGTGCGCTCGCGGGACGGCGCGCCGAGCATCGCGTGGGCGACATCGCGGTGAGACGACATGGAGGATGACGTCGATCGGCGCCCGACTGTACTCGCGCCCGGTGCGGTGCGCTGCACGCTCACCGCCGCCGCACTCGACGGGGTGCAACCGTCACTTTTGGTACACGCGAGTGACGGCACGGAGTACGTATTTGAAGTCCCGGAATCCTACGCACGATGCGCGCTGGAACATAGAACGCGCCCAAGCGCGCGATTGAAGGCGTGCTTCGTGCGCGCTACGACGAGCGCATCAATCGGTGGGCTCACGGGGCTGATTTTGAGACTGAGCGCGGATGGGCACGAACGCATCGCCGTCGTCGGACCACGAGGGACGATACGAGAAGTTGATGCCGTACGCCGATGTGCGAGATTTGTGCACCCGAAAGTAGATGCAGTGGAATTGGATGCAAATACTCATCTCAGACAAGGAGACAGTATTGGCTGTTACGCGGATAAATCGATTACTGTGTGGCCAGTTTTCTCAAGCGAGACAGAGTGCTTGACATGTGACTGGGAACGACATCGGGTATCGACGATGGCAACGAATGAAAATAGTGAAGACTCCACGGGTATCGAAAACGATGATGATAGCAGAGGTTCGAGTGATCGAGCGCATGAAGAGGGCAGTGGAAGTGAAGGCTTGCTCAATGCAGGAACGAGTACAACACACGTTGCTGCGGCAACAGATTTATGCGTTGGATTTGTTTGCGAAATGCGAGGGGCCAATGACAACATAGGTGCAAGGTTTGCCGTCTTAAATATTGATTCGATTTCGACTCTACGAAAATTGAACGCACACCCGATGCTAAGTTGCGTGATGAAAGGAAAACACGTGTTAGATGCCCTTTTCCATTTTTCGCCCACTGAAATCTTACACAAAACTGAGTATCAATCGTGGGCGAAGGCGATATGCAGCAGAAACTTCGCATGCAGATCTGAATACGATTTAGCTTTCCGCGCCAGCGCACGCGTCACAGTTCGTCTCAATACAGCCGATTTCGAATCCTTTCCAATTCCAAAGTCTTTCTTGGCATACTGTAACGATGCCAGTAACAAGGACATAGGTACGTGTATATACCTTGGGTTATCTTCGTCTGTGCATGTGAAACATGGTGAAAAGGCCGAAGTAGAGCAGCAAAGTGTACAGCAAAGCGATTTAGACATTGAAGCAGTGCTTGAAGAATTAGTAGTAAGCAGACCAGAACTTGCGCATGCGGCGCGTCAATCACTCAACAGTTTGCGGGACGACATCACTCCAAATGAGATTGACGATGATTCTGGAACAAATAAAGATGTCGCGTCTGCATTGAAAGCTAGATTGCTGCAAGGGGTGGGTGCTAACAAGAAGCAAAAGTCGCAAGTTGATCCTGAAGTTGTTTTTCTTGGCACTGGTTCAGCTGAGCCAAATAAGTACCGAGGCAGTAGTGGCATCTTAATTGAATTACCTCGGCCGTCTTCATCCATGACTAAGAGCTGGATGCTTCTCGACTGTGGTGAAGGGTGCACTGGGGCACTTGAGAGATTATTTGGAAGGAATAATATGTTACATATTGTCAAACATTTGAAAATGATTTGGATTTCACACCACCACGCAGACCACATGCTGGGTGTTCGTGGTATACTCGATATGCACGTGGGCGTGCGACCGAATGAGCCTTTGACTGTTGTCGGTCCATCTATTTTAAAGGAGTGGTTGCAGATGTCCACGGTGGCAAAAGCCGCATATAGATTTGTGCACTCACGCAAACTGTTTGCAGGTCCATTTGGGCGTTTACCACCACCGCCACCATCAACTCAAGTGAACGGAGCATCATCTTCGCAACCTAGCAAATTGAATGGCAACTCACGTGGTGCCGAAGTTGAATTGTTGCGAATCACAGGTTTGAGTAGATTCGAAGCAGTGCCTGTAGAACACTGTCGCGACGCTGCGGCTCTCGTCATGGGATGTTCGACTGGTTGGAGTCTCTCATACTCTGGCGATTGTCGTCCTTCACGTAATTTTGCACGCGCCGCCAAGGGTTGCAGCGTTATGATTCATGAAGCTACCTTTGATAATAATCTAGAGGACCACGCCATACGCAAACGGCATTCTACGACAGCAGAGGCACTTCAGGTTGCGAACGATGCAAACGTTGAGCATATCATCTTGACTCATTTCAGTCAGAGATATCCCAAGGCTATTAATGTAGATAACGTAGAACTAGAATTAAGCAAAGCGCCTATTATCGCATTTGATGGTATGCGCATCCGCTGGAGTAATTTGAGTGCTTCAGCGAACAAACTGCATCAAGTTGCTGCAGTCCTAGCACCAAACGGCAACGCAATTAGCTGAAATATATACCTCACAAATTCTCACGGGTTTAAATTGACAAACACGCCAGATAAGCTTGCATAAGGATGAGTGTGAACTCTTTTATCACTGTTCTTGCAGATTCTTGCCATGGCGTTGGTTTTGCGGTCAGTAAAGCGCTGATGGCGAAAAAGTCGTCACTATTGGCTGCTGCAACACCTTCCAATGACTGTGCACAGCAGTTTCGGAATCAGTTTTTTGACGGCGATAGGATAGTAAGGTATGTATCAATCGTGCGCTCAAGCCATGAGTAATTCAATTGAATATGCAGCGAACAAGTCGATTTTGCGTGTGAAAGTGATATCGAAAAATTCATCGGAAAAGCTGAGTTCTCATTGGACGGTGCCATTGGATGTGTGTTGGCAAACGTAGGCGCTACACCCAGTCGATGGAAACAGTTTGCTCACAAGCCGTATCCTAAACTTCATGAGACATCTGCAGCTGAATGGCTGCGCTTTGGCAAAGATGTCGCGGGTGTGGGCATTCTTTTGAAGACAACCATACCGCGAATGCTGAATTCTGGCCCAATAGACGGTCGTAAAGTAATCGCCATGATGTCTCACTCAGTAGAGCCTCGTCATTGTCGGAATGCAGCTGCTTTTATGGCGAGTGACGCTGCACTCGAAGCTCTGGTGTTTCGTCTGAGTTGTGAACTCACAGCCTCGTCTGCGCTAGAAGCTGAGTTCGTCACTGTGAAAGTCGATACTCCAACGTTCAATTCCAAGCAGCAAACCGATGTTTGGGCGAGTGCTTTGGTCGAACAACTTTCCAAACTTCGTTATGACGAAAATTTTGCACTTGAATACAACGGCAGAACGATTGACATTCCACATTTTCCGAATCCTAAGTCAATCGATACAGCATGGTACGGTTCAAACGTCGCGTAAAATTCAGCGAGAAGAACCATGAATGAATGATGTCAAGCCTCTTGTGCTTTGTAATGCTTACGAGCAATAATACTTACAAATAGATACTTCTTACAGTTCTATTACTAACAGTAACTTTGCCATTCGAAGATGATGTCGAGCTCGCCTCTAGTAGCATTGCCGACTTTAAATCGAGCTTCCATCGAACCGCCTTGTTCAAGAATCACAGAGATGGGAACTTCAATGTTGCCCATGAACTTGGACTTTTTGCCAACGGGGAACGTGGAATCGACATCAAACAACTCAATAATAACCTTCGAATGTTCATCAGCAGGCGAAAACTCAAACTTTTCATTAAATTCAGGATTGAGATTCTTTTTGTGTACCTTGGAAACGTACTCAACAAATTGTTTCGCCTTTTTGCTCCCCTTTGTTTGCTTACCCGATATCTGATTACCAATAGCTTCTACTGGCATTTTAACTTTGACATATGGATCGGACAAACCGTTCGAGTCCATCGCCATTAAGTTGATACCGCGTAAAATAGTTACACTGAGCAAGCCCATCCCTGAAAATAAGTCCTTCGCTGCCGCGCTACCGAACATGATATATTGTGTATCCAACAGTAAGCGCATCGGAGGTTTGGCTTTATTTCCTTTGACTTGTTCTGGGAAAGTCAGCCACATTTCCTTGCCGTTTGGCTCGTTCACAATCTCAGAGATGGACACGGTATTAACTGCAAGCCTATCGTCCATACCAAATGGATCATTATCGCTGTCATAAACGGAAACCTTGAGGGTTCTCAAAACAGCGTCATCAACAGGGATGTAGAATGTCTCGTCCCATGTTGGATCCTCATCGTTCTGCTTAACCGTCGTTTTCACTAAGACCCCGGACGTTTTCACTTGCAAGGTGATGTACGGGTCAGTCTTTGAGAATGTATCGGTGCGTGGGATATTTTCAGCTTTGATGACTGTCACCTTCAGCACGCCCGTATTGTGCAACTGGAGAATATTTGAGTCGTACCACTTGAACGGTTTGATTTCACCATCTGGCATAACGATCGGGTCGAAATTGAAGCTCAATGGCACAACAATTCTCTCTGGTTGAATCAGCATGTCCCCGATGACGTCTGCCAAGAACTCTTCAAGCCATTTATCAAACACGCTATACAGCATATCTAGACCACTCGGGAGTTCCGCATTGAATTCTATCACTGGTCTTTCAGTTAAAGAAATCACGAGGCCACCCAATGGACTAGGCAATGGCACCAATGGATTAATTGAGATTCTCAACTTGGCGTAAATTTCAAGGTCCTTCACAGCAATATTAATATCGGCACCAATGTGAGTTTTGGCTGCAAGAACGATCTCTGACTTACCCGCCCAGGCAAAATCGATATCGAGACTGACGCCCATATCATCAGCTTTCTTACCGACATAGGTGACACTGCGAAACACAAACGGACTTTCACCAAAATCAAGCTCCTTGAAGGTGAGTCGCTTCAAAATTGAAGGTCTACTCGCTTCCATCAAAGGCTCGAGCGATTCACGCAAAACTTCGCTGACAGCCTTATTGTAAAATGACCAAACTCTGCGCACAAAAGCGTTCAGCCACTCACAAAGCTCATCGGGACGATATCTAGCCCATATAGGTGCGGCGTTCAAGTACTGCATTTCATTCGTGCGCACTGCGGGTAAACCCATCAAGTCAGTCATGGATTTTGAGCACTTTTCAATCTCCAAAAACGCTGCTAATACTGCGCCATATTCTTCTCTGCGTTTGAGATTCGCTTCGTGCCGGCCGACTAACCATGCGCCACCAAATGCAGCCATCAAGAATGAAAATACCCCGCGGTTCTCATTCAACCATGCAATACTATAAATTGCCATCATCTGCCACGAAAAGCATAGCATCCCGAGGGTGAAACATACAGCGACTGAATTTAACAATGTTGCTCGCCAAAAGAAACGCTTTAATTGTGAAGAAAATGCGTAAATCGAGTACAAACTCAACATATTGCACGCCAAGATCAAGCTCATACAAATCCATTTAAAGGCAAGCTTTTCGACTTTTAGACGGTGTAAGAAGAGTGTGTTTGGCAAGATGGACGTGATGACAATTCCAGCCACGCCAAGTTTACCCGCATGCAACCCCAAAGTCTTCGCTGACTTGCCAAGAAAACCTGGCATGGGACCGTTGAAGATTGGACCAGTGCCAGGAACATACGTTGAGAAATCAGCCTTCGAAAGTACGCGGCGTTGAGCATCCGAGTGATCTCCCTTCATGTGCCCACCAATTGTGTACTCTTTAGGACCTCGAACTTTATCCTCGCGTTTTACATCCGGTGGAGCCAACCAATCTGGACCATCTATTGTTGGTAACGTGTTCGGTTCGAGTACTGGTTCGTCCTTATACCGCTTTAAGTTGTCACTCAGCACAACTTCCTCCTTCATAGAGGGCGGCTCAGGTGCTCTATCTTGCATCAAGTTGGCGAGCGAATTCTTTCGCGACAGCGTCGTTCTGCTCCCGAAACCTCGAGAATCCATGGCCATGTTGCGCTCGTGTTGTAATCTTTGCGCCTTTAACATCAACCTGAAATTGGGATCATTCAAATTCACGCACTCAACATCGTCTTCCAAACTATCATCTTCATCTATGGTGGTGTTGCCAGCATCATCATCTAACGCATGATCTTTCAATGACCTATTCCCCTTCTTCTTTGTTGGCTTCTTTGGCTTCGCATCAACAGTCGCCGTTGTTGACAAACCAACTTGCCCGGCTTTTTTGTTTTCGCTGCCTCCGCCCTCGTCAATACTCTTATTTGCAAATTTGCTGACATCACCCGAAGTATCTTTATGAGTCAACGATTGGTTGTTGAAAGAACTCAAGTCGGTCGAACTCTCCAGCCTTCGACCATCCGATGTTTTGCGCAAGCGAAACTTTACCCCCTCGGCCTCGGGCGCTATGTCGGTTGTCTTGCTCGCACACGCCCCCATGTTGACAGTGACCGCGTCAACGTTGTTTTCTAGCGAGCTACAACGAGTATTGCGTGTTGCAAGCGGAACACAACTAAAGCACGGCACGCGGACGAGTGAAGTTCCACACGATCACTCAATTGAATAATCCTGAAATGTATGTAACCACCAAACCCATGCATAGATGCATGAGTGGTGGTAAAGTAGATGCATGAACCTATAGCGATTGTGGTAGTTTATACAGAACGGCAAACCACCAAGAACGATTGCGATTGTACTGTATGCAAATTGCATCATCGAGGCTAGTTGGACGAATGATAACAAGAGCTATTGAACTAGACGAAAGTCGCTTCACATTTTCACGAGACGCTTGAGCGCTGGAAACCAGTACGAGACTTCATCCCAGTGATTTTGAGAGAGATAGAGCAATGCAGAGTTCACCGATGACACATCCCCTGAAGATAAATAATTTACCAGCGCTGACAATACGTCAGCGACCGGCGATGTGATTGTGTTTTCATTGTTTGAGTCTGAGTCTATGGCGCCCGTGTTGTTCAAGAAGACAAACATACCACCGATTTTGTTTGATATACCTTCGAGCTCTTTCGAGCGCATAGCGGGAGCATTCTGCATCGCCTGCTGATACTTGGTTTTCAAAATATCGACAATAAGACGATGATTTTGCGCTACTCTTGAGGTATCAGCGTTTTCAATGGTTGCCGAAGCTGGAGGCTTGGGCCAGCCGGGTGCGGGCCCAACCCACGCTCCACCACTACAATAACGTTCTCTTCCACGCAGCGATGTCGCTGACACAACACTAGGGCTAAGCATAGATGGCACGTTGGACTCAGCCACTATTTGCTGCTGAGGTAATGCAGACGTACTCGTAGGAACCATCAATACTGGAGGCTTGAAACTGGGCGTGGGAAGTGGTGACGTGGCTGTTCCACCAGGATACGATGAAGGCGCACCATATTGATCCACTGCTAAAGTAGACACAGCTGGCCCAGATCCCGAAACATTCGACGGATTAAACATCGTCACCGGTGGCGTCGAGCCGGTATGTACGGGGCTCGCTGTCAATGGCGACACAAAACCATAAGGAGTCCCTACAGGTGATGCTACCTCGCCCGCTCGCGGTTTCTGTTCTACATTCCAGCTCGATGGCGCCGTCGTTGGTGGTGCGCCAGGAACAAATCCACCTTGTGCACCCAGTGAACTCAGCGGCGGCTGACTGCTGAACCCCATGGCGTGCTTGCAACGCTGCTAGCTTTCCACCACGAAGCAGTACGGGCAACACACAAAAATCGTCACGCGCGCGTCGTACGAGAGCAAAATTCGGCGCGCGGTATGCTTGGTGTAGTATCTGCTCCAGTCGCCGCAGGCTGAGAGCTTCAACCGCGGCGACGCGCGCACGACGTACTCTGTCGGGCCAGTTGATCTGATCAGGTCCAAATACAACGAAAGAACAAGATGCATGGTATGTGCAGAAATCGGATTACCAAGCCCTTATTCCGACGAGCAACACGCATGTGTCAAATTTAAGAAATATCTTAGTCAATCTATAATACTAGTGTACATTGTACCGTGTACATTTCTAATCGTTCTATTTACGACATCCACTGACTGACTAACAAATATGCGCTTCAACAGACAAACGAAAACACCATATCGACTTCTCCATGAACCAAACGAAGTTGACGAGACTTAACGAAGGTCAGAGAACATTTGATTGCCACTGTACTGTCTTTGCCAAATTCATGACTGTGCAACGGAGCTTCAGATGGAACACATGGCATGTAATGCGATGTTCCAAGTGACAATGCGCCGCGAGTAAATGTATGACGCCAAGATGTTGTCAAATCCCAAACATACACGAACGACAATTTGTCCAAGTAGGCCGCAATCTGATTGCCATCGGCATCAAAGGAAACTGCTTTGACAGATAGTTCACCTGCATCTGTAACACTATCACTTGAACGAATAGACACGTGTTTCACTTTATCAACCAAGACGTTTGGACTGTGTTTGACACTTTTTTCTGGCGAAACAATATAACTCAGTGGGTTTGACCAGTCACTCGCATTTTCATCCACCGATTTGTCCATTGAATCATTGTGTCTATCTTCGAGTGTGCGCCACTTTGTGGCTGTTTGTAGGTCGTATATAACCATTAATGTTCCTCCTTTCACCGCACCGTGCATGGCTGCCGCAAAGCGTTGCGTTTCACGATGGAATGCCATCGAAGATGATTTACCGAGCTCAGTGAGAAGAGCGTACGCTCCTTGAAGACAACATTTACGTAGCGAAACGTTTGCTGGATTCAGTGCCAAGGTGACCGTCTCCATGAGAAACGCAGCATGAAGTTGCAGGATGGCAACGTCTGTTTGTGCTACACGAATCAAAGCCATAAATGCAAGCATATGAGCTGGATGCTCGGGATTTAGCGTGCGAAGACGACTATTCATGTGCGTGAAGAAATATGGTGGACTGGCTTTGGCAAAAGCGGAAAGCAAGTCGCTTAAAGCCTCTCTATAAATCATGGACTCCGTTGGATTCATCGACTTTTCTGCAATTGTCGAGCTCAACTTGAAAATATCCTCAAGCGCTTTGTTTGGATCTGGTAGATAACGCCACCAATTCATCGCATGCATACCTTCTGTGAGCAGTGACGCAGACGTGAAAACAATATTCTTGTCAGAAGATTGCAAGCAGTCTAGCAGAATACGTGGAATTTCAGCGTTCCAGCTCGGATCCATCGTTGAGTCGGGCATGACACATGCTGTGCTCGCAATAATCAATCCCAACAAGCCAGTAGACGAATTATGATCTGTATGGTTTGAGACAACGCGGTCCAATGCCTTGAAATATTCTGAGCTCAACAGGTTCTGAGGAACCGGAAAATGAAAAGTCTTTGGCAAAGCGTGTTCTAGACTTTTGCGTAGAAGTTGTTTGGATGCTTCCCGAACACACTCAACGCTATCCATTCGATGCTGCGCGTAAAACGCCAGGTCTGCATCGTCACCAACTGACTCAATATGCGCAGCTAGAGCAGAATAAGGCGCGAGATTCAAACCCTCGCAAACTTGAACGATACGCACAATCATTGACATGATAATAAGTCGAAGCTCGCGCGTTGTTGAGATAGCTAATGCATTGTTGACACCTGGTAGGTCAAAAGTGACCGAGCCTCTCGCACCTATGGCGGTAATTTTCGCAATAAGTGATTTACGTGGCAATAGTTTGCAGAAGATACTATCATCGAGCTCTGAAGACGGATATAGCATACCAAGTACAAAGTGTAGTGCGCGCTCCTCCTCGTCGTTGAAAAATCCAGAAATTGGCAGGTTTTCTGCCCTGATTGAACTCATATTAGCTCCGCGTCGTTTAACTCCATGAGACGGGAGCCCACTTTTAGTTGGCTCGAGCAATGCGCTGACATTCGCAGTGACAGCAAGTATACTTGGTTGCATGCAGCGCCACGTGATTGGCCTCAAGCGTTTCCGTGCACTCTGCCACGTGCGCTGCACGAGCCCGGCAGAGTCATGAAGCGTGGTGTAAAAGCTACCTTCACGAAGATAGCTATTCATAGCCGCCGCAGCTGCTCCCGTTAAATGTCGCTCAAGTGCTCCAGTCAAAATATCCCAGACGTGTAGACTGTTGTCCTTGCTGAGCACCGCAAGCACGCCTCTGGGCGCGTTCCAAACTATTTCTTTCACGGATAGACCGTTGCCTGGCATAATAAAATTAACAACCCAAGTATTTGCGGATACTAATCCCAACACACCATCATCACCAATCGTTATAAATATGTCGTTCCAGTTTCCGTTTCTTGCGCTTGTTGGCGCGGGAAGAATCAAACGAACGGGACCTTGATGATGCCTCAAGATGGCTACATTTGCAGCAGTTTTATAGTCCCAAGCTCGAACAGTTCCATCCTTACCACCGGATATCAAGAAGTTCTGCCCTTTATCACTCACCCAATCTAATATAGAAAGGACAGCGCCTTGATGACCACAAAACTTGACAACTTGTCCATCGCTTCCACTCAATGGCTTTGATTTAATTGTACCATTAGAGTACCCAAAAATAGATAACTCTGGCGCATACTGCCCACCTTTCGCTAGCACACATGATGTCACGGCTACATTTGGTTCTGTATCCCATCTATCCGACAGCGAATATGTAACGCCCTTAAAGGTAACTGTACAGTTTGCCTCATCACCGCGTACGTCAACGCATCCCATTTCACTATCTATCGTACATTCAAAAGAATCGAGAGAATCGATATCTTTATCACTTTGAATGATAGGCTTGGCAATATTACTCCACCCGGTCAAATCAAACGCATCAGGTTCAGGAGTTGCGACGTCTGCGCCATATCCCGCTGCGAGTGCGCCAGTGTCAGTCCAAGTGTAAGCGTTCCCTCTCACATCAAACGCGCAGATGTCCCCACTTTTCTCAAACTTGATTTTTGAAATATCCGAAAAGTCACGAGGTGCATCCAAAACCAGCACTCGTTCGCTCAATGGATCACACACATGGACTTGACTACACGCGTGCGGCCCGCTCGCGCGCGCTCCGAGCGCGATAACCAACTCTTCATTCATCTCTACAATCTCTACCGTCGTGATGTTTCGAGGTATCTTACGCATGTGTAAGCAATGCCCAATGCTATGCTCCCAAGCACACATCACGCTCGAAGAATCCACGCTCACGACGAGTGCTCCTTTAGACACCAGCGCTATAATCTCGCTCTCGTGCGCCGCGCAATAATTCACCGCCCCGAGCGTCGCCATAGACGATGAATCTCGCCCCTGCGATGCGAGCGCATCTCCAAGTCTCCATCGTATTATTCCTCCATCCCTCGCCCCGGTCCATGCCCAAATCGACGACGACGACGTCGTCGACGACGTCGACGCGTCGTCTCGAGCTCCTCTAACAGACGCGCGCCAATCCTCATCCTCTACGGTCGTCGTCGTCGTCTTCGAACGCTGCATGCGACTTTGCGCATCGTCGACGACGACAGCGACGCGAGTGACGACGTGTGTGGGTGGTGCGTCGTCGTCCCATATCGCGCACACCACGCGTTCGCGCACCATCGTCACCGAGTGTGGTGGACGACGACGCGGGACGGATGGAATCTCCACCGCACTGGACGACTGGGCGCGTGCGGTGCACCAGTGGGCGGCACCAGTCGACGACGCTGAGGACGAACGACACGGCGAGTGCGTGTTGTGGTGCGAAACGAACGATGACGCGCATCATCGCGATCGCCCGCATGGCGACGACGACGACGACGACGACGACGCGCGGTCGACGCACCTCGCGCAACCTGTCGCCGTCGTCGTCGTTCAACGGATCGCGTTGCGTGCATTGGCACCGCACGACGGCGACGTTGGCGGCGAAGAAACCACTCAGCGCGCGACGGGCGACGCGAACACAAGTAGGAACCACTCGCGGGCTCGTATCCATAGATCTTGGCCCAGCGGCGGTGTTAGGGACGTCGTTAATGTTGAGCGCAATTGCGCTGTACCAAGTGCGAGCGTCGCGACCCGAGGTGTCGCGAGATAAAGATGTATTCTTTAGCTCGATAGGTTTGTTGTGCGGGGGGATTTTAGTGTTTCAAGGGTGGAGACTTGACCCATTGATGTTGTTTGGTGAGCTACTCACCGCCGCGACCGCGGTAGCATTTGCCACGGAGACTATTTCCTTGCGTCAAGAGTTGCTCAACGTAGACGACGAAGACATGCGACGTCCGAGCAGACAGCGACGAAATACGCGAGGACGAGCTCGATCGCTACCACCAGTAGTAGACTCGCGATTGGAGTATGGAACTACGCGACGGGCGTCGTCTTGGGAACAAGGTGATGATTCTTCTGTGAACGTCTCGTCGCGAGGTTCTTTCAGGACTGCCGCACGCGACGTCGAATACGACGCCTATGGTTTGTATGCTGACATTGACGTCGACATAAACGACGATGTAGACTTAGAGGGTGATGATTATGACGACCAGAGCGCGTTTCGTGATGGATTTCGCACAACATTGGGCGACGCAAGTGACGGAGACGACACCCCCTCGCCTCGGTCGTCCTCGTCCTCGACAAAGAAATGGGAAAACGATGACTGGGATTTCGTCTAGACATTCGTCACGCGTACACGAGACATCGTCACATGTTCTCGCGCAACCACGTGTTTCATTTCATGTAATTTGTACTTGTTTGCATAGGTCTGACGAGCGCGCGCGCGGTGGCGCGCGCGGCGTGTAACCCTAGCTTTGCCTATTGTCACGGATTTTCGCCGATGAACCACGTGTTTGATCCACGTTGGCCAATCCAAAGAGAGATCTCTCCCGTCTGGTCATGATTGGTCAACGGAGTGCCCCCCCCCCATCTCTCCTCCATCTCTCCCTGTCCATCTGATCCTGATCTCCAACGACTTCACACCCTCGCCCGGGCCATTCAAGCGTGGTGGCCGTGACTCGATGAGCGCCCCGTCGACGTCCACGGCGGACGTCGTGAGCGGGCTCGCGGCGTTCCCAGCGGGACTACGCGTGCTCGTCGTGGATGACGATTTATTATGCCTCAAAGTCGTGGAGAAAATGTTAAAAACGTGTGGATACACAGGTACGTGGACGAGCGTGGATGGAGAGGGATGGCGCGGGCGACCCGAGCGGCGAGGGACGATCAACGTGTGACGACCGAGGACGCAATGACGACGACGAACGGGCGCGATCGGACGCGCGCGCGTGATGGTGATAATTTTTACGCGCGTGATGATCACACGAATGCGCGACATTCATCGTCGCTCGACGCGTCGCGGCCGCGGGCGCGGGACAACCCCGAATGTCCCTATCCATCGGACGGATGGATTGGGGACGTGACCCGTCGCGTACGCGCGGCGTGCGCGAGCGATGTGCCCGTACGAATGCGCGAGTACTGACGATGTGTTTTTTCTTCATTCGTTTCCAGTCACCGCGTGTTCGAATTCGCAAACCGCGTTGAAGACGTTGCGCGCTAAAAAGGAAGACTTTGACATCGTCCTGAGCGACGTGCACATGCCCGATATGGATGGGTTCAAGTTGCTCGAGCTGATTCAGTTTGAACTCGATTTACCCGTGTTGATGATGAGTGCCAATAGCGATTCGAGCGTAGTTTTGAGAGGAATTATTCACGGAGCAGTGGATTATTTACTCAAGCCAGTGCGCATCGAAGAGCTGCGAAACATTTGGCAACACGTTGTGCGTCGCATCGGCTCTGCAAAGAACTCAGATGACTCACCGCCGTCGCCAAGTAAACGCGCAAAAACACCGTCGAGTATGAGCGCTAAGAGTGAGGAAAGTGACCGAAACACTGAAAATGGAGGTGCGAGCAAATCGCGCAAGAAGCCGGCGTCGAAAAAAGTCATCGGAAAGGCGGTAAAGGCCGAGGCGGAGAAGAAGGAGAAGGAGAACGTCGACTCGGCATCAACCAAGAAACCGCGCGTGGTTTGGAGCGCCGAACTTCACGCGCAGTTCGTCACCGCCGTCAATCAGCTCGGCATTGATAAGGCTGTTCCTAAACGTATTCTTGATTTAATGGGTGTTCAAGGGTTGACGCGCGAAAATGTCGCCAGTCACTTGCAAAAGTACAGACTCTACCTCAAGCGTCTGCAGGGAAATAGTGGATCGGCAGCCGGCGGCCCCGGCTTTATGAATGTCCCATCGAGCACGTCGCTGCCACAAAACCGCGTCAATAACTTATCGTTCACCCATGGCAACGATGCGAAAGGCGATGATGACTGGAACGACAATATGTTCCGCACCGCTGACTTGACACTCCCTATGAGCGCCACAGACTTTCTCGCGAGCGACGACTTTGGTGACACGCCTGATTCGGCGTTTGATCCCGCATTGTTATCACCGCTCAGCATAGATAAAGTCAAATCAGATGCAAATTCACTTCTCGAAGTTGAAGCTTCGGAACAAATGTTGAATTACTTCTTGCAAGATTAAGAAGTTGCTGGACGACGTCTCAAGTTTTGACTACGTCACAAGTGTCACATAGTAGAAACGAGTCTCATGCGACGACTCTTAGTTGTTCGGTTGATTTTAGTAGCCTTAGTTCATCGATCAGAAACAGCACATTTAATAATCGCAGTAAGTTAACTATCACGATAGAGTTCTTTTCTCTCAAATAAATGCGTGAAGTGTGCCGTTTCCTTTGTGTGGGACAGTCCCGCTCGTGTCTGTGCGCCCACCGTCAGCCTTTGTCCCCCTGATAAAGATGATGCACGCGTGCTCCACACGTCGTCGTGCCACACGCGTGCTTACGCGTGGTGATGAAAACCGCCGTGCGACGAATGTGTGTCATATCTGGTGATATCATCATGCCTTCGTTCGCATCAATCCCGTCAACGTCGTGCACGCGTCGACTGCTACACTCGCATGCCCGCGGCGTGTCGTTACGAAAGATTACTGCAGCGCCAATTGTGCGAACACGTGTGACGCATACCACGAGTGCAAGCGCGTCTGCGGGGTATACACACGTGTTTACGGCGTATAAAATTAAGTCGTCAACCACGAAGGAGTTGCCATCATTGACCGTAACACCGTTGCGCTTATCAGATGACCGCGGGAAGCCGTGCGTGCAAGCGCTGTGGAGCGCGATTCGGTTACTACGCGAAGGACAACCAATCATGGATACGACTAGTAAAGATAGCAATGAGAAAACAACCAGCCCATTTGAGGCATTTAATGGTCAAGGAGTTGAACTCTTCGCCCAGGCCGGTGTACGAGATGTTGGAGAAGTCCTACGTTTTGGCGCGCCCAAGCTCTCTGGACGCGAACTCGCGGTTAAGGCGCTTGGATACAAAGCAACTGGAGAGGTCATGGCAGGTGAGCCTTTTGAACTCAAACCTGAGAGTGCGGAAGGAAGAACCGCTTACGAAGAAATATTACGCGAAGCGCTTTACGTGCACGCGTTAAACGTGGTAGGGGAATTGTTTGATGTGTCTCGTGTCGGACGAAGCGGCATTTTGCTCACAGCCAAGCTCGTCAGTGGGTCGTGGGCATGCACACCAGTGAGCGATGCTGTGGCGGTTTTGGATCAGTACACCCTAAACATCGAGGTAAATGACAATTATGCACAACTTGCGTACACGCTGAGCCATGAGTTGAGATCACCTTTGACGGTGAGACAAATTTTAGACGATCCATCTTTGATGGATTTACCAGAGGGCGCTGAAGTCGTCGCCCTCGGTGGCCCTCATCTCCAAGGTCGGCTATCTTACGCAAAAAGTACTTGGAAAATTGGTGAACCACGAGAAGAGTTAAAAGGTGAAAGTTTGGTCGAATATCACCGCAAACGGTATCCTGCACGCGTTAAATTATTGGAAAATGCACAAAACGATGATCAAGCTGTGCAGTTGGTACAACCCGGACGATCGCCGAGCGCGTATCCTGCCGAGCTCTTATCTCCAGTGATTAGGATGGCAATTTTAGACGCCCAAACGCGAGACGCAGTGGCTCAGTTGTGCGCAGGTTCTCCTATGGACTTACAGCGCCGAATAACTACCGCGAGATCGTTGCTTGGTCAACCGTTTGCGCCTCGCTTTGACGTCGAGGAAAAAATGATGCGCCTCACTCCTCCGCCTTCAAAGTTGGCGTCTTTTGATGATCACGTGAGAGTCGGTGATTTGATTGAAGGACCGGCGGTGATGACAAGTGAAAGTACTAAAATCAAAGTTCCGCCAATGACGCTATTTTTGGGTTCATCGTTAAAAGATATGGAGCATGATGACGACGGATCGCAGTACGCAGAGCGCCTGACGGCGGTGGCGGAGAAAACCATGCGCTCATGGAATAGAGCGAGCGATCAGGACATATCGCGCATCAAGGACGATATAAGTGGTGCTAAAATCGTGTGGTTTGATGATACTTCGTTGCAAAGCATAGAATCTTCTCTTGGAGGCGAGTTTCGCAAGCAACTACCAGGCTCAACTATACTCGTTTCTACGACATCCGCTGCTGGGCGACAAGTCGTCGAAGCTGGTACGCGAAGAGCGAGCTCTACGATAAACTCGCGCGTTAGAATAGGCATAGATGACATTAGTGCGGCGAAAGAGGGAGTACGCAGTCGATTGTGTTCTGCTCTGGTCACGCGTAGAGGCGGACAAGCGACATTGTTTCGACAACCAATCGCCCCCGAAGGCATGCTCTTTGTCGGCGCGGGAACAAAGGCTGGCATGCCAGTCGTCGACCGATTTGGAAAGGTACTTCACCGACAATATGGGGCACCTTATAGATCCACCGTGACAGATGCCGTGCGTAATTCAATTGAAATGTTCAGTGAAATTGCACAGCACCTGGTGATTCATCACGCCGGTGAAAGTGATGAAAGTGATATCGCGGCAGCGAGCGAAATGGCGCGTACCAAGGGAGTGACCCTCGACGTTATCGACATCATTGAAAGCGATTGCGGTCGCGTCATCGGTTGGCGTAAAGACTTCGGTGTGACGCAACCCGAGTATGGCTTTTGGTCTACCATAGGTGGTGATGATTCCGATGACGCAATCATGGTCACCACAGATATTGAATCAAATTTCACTCGCGGTGTCGCGCGCCCGCTTCGCATCAAGCGTCGCGCGCGCAGTCGCGACGCAGCGATTGATTTAGCCACCGTGGTGAATCACATTGCGTCCCTCGCCACTGTGGTTGATGACGGTGCTCCTGATCATCGTTTAGGAAAGTTTCGATCACCAATCACGTTGAGGCCGCAAGACACCCTAGCTTTAGAAGTCATCCTGTTGTAATAAATGTGTCGTGTGACACTAATAAATTCAAAAGCAACCGACGCCCTCACTTCACATCATGTCGCACGAGCCCAATAAGATTCGGCTTAGGCTGACGATCCCAACTGATGAACATGCGAATGACGATGTGATGTCCATGTCCATGTCCGCCGACGATGGCCCCGACGGCGCCGCGGACACAAACATGTTATCCCCGCCATCGTCCACGACTTCGAGTTTCAAGCGCACGCCCGCGAGTGGTGTAGCCACGCCAACGAGCACGAGAAATCACAAGCGTCCTCGAACGTCGAATGATTGGGTCGAAGATGAAGTTCATCCCTCATTAGTTGGACACGGTTTTGGTATCGGTGGTGGTGAAGGTAAACGCGTGATGACTACGGCGCTCGCGGCGCTGAGCGCGCAGCTCAGCGGCGACTCTGGGTCGCTCGGGCACGATGACGGTGGCACGTATCATCGTCGCACAAATATCAGTGGTGATACGCATAATTTAATGATGATGCCTGCATCATCCTCACCGTCGCCGCCGTTCACCACGCTGCGAAGAGCTTTGAGTTCGACCGCGCCGACGCTGCAGTTCGAGCTTGAGAACCATCACCACGGGCAAGCGGCGGCAAGCTTCATGTCACCATCGTCGCCATCCGACCCGTCGCCGCTCATAGATCTGCGCAAGACGGCATTGCTCAGGTCACGTTTTATGAAAGATGACACCACGGGTGGTATGTTACACGGAACACACAGTACCGGTATTAGTATTAGTAGAAAGCCGACGTCCTCGTCAACCGCGCGGCAAGAGGAAGATGTCGAGCACGACTCTAACTGCGACGGAGAAAGAAGACGCACTACTAGCGGAGATGGTAGTAGTGGTGGATAACAAATGTTCATTGTAGTTGTAATCATAGATAGGAGTAGGAGTAGAGAACTACATCTACAGTACATCGTCCGGAATAAGACACACGACAGCTCCGCGGTGGTCGAACATCAAAGAATACCCATAACTTTCGCGCACTCATCCTCTACAGCCAATCCGGTAACCGATTTCTCGAATTTATCGTAAATCAGATACTAGGACAGGCAACTGTTCATATAGTACTACGGTGAACGCTATCAGCGACGAACATTGTCGTACTCGTGTATTGCACGCTCTGATAGTCTAGTTGGTTATGGCGCCGCTTTAACACAGCGGAGGGCGGGGGATCGAAACCCTCTTAGAGTACGCATACTTTACTTTTTTTAGCCTATCAATTTTCTTTTGACTTTTTATAAACGTAAAATAATTTATTTCATACCTGACATCCTTTGTAGCATACAAAATACTTAATATCGATATTCGACGGACGCGCATCGTCCGAGCGATCTTGTCGCGACGCGTACAGGCGTAACGCGCACGTCGGTGCGAGCGTTTTCGTCTCGGCTCCAAGCGGGGGTGTGCGTGTGTGGTGAGAACCCGCCGCGACTGACGCGCCACGACACGACGAATTTAAAATATTATTGCCACGCACAGCGGGTGCGATATGATGGACGTGGCGACACCACCGCGATTCGTCGGAGCCACGGCGCCACCACCGCCGAGCACGCCACCGCCACATCAGTCAACTCCGTGGAAAACATCACCGGAGTGTGGCGGCGGTGGCACGCGTCAAATGACGCCACCGATTACATCCGAGATTTGTGATTCGCCGCTTTTGCATATTCTAGCTGGGTTATCCTCGGCGACGACAACGCCGATGAGGACGACGAAGAGAGCTGTTGGCAACGACGACGGCGATGGTTGTCCTTCGCAATCGCGCTCGCTGTCAGGGAAGGTGTTACTCCAGACACTTTTACCGAACCTCAAAGTCGATGAGGAAGATGATGATAATTATCGTATTTGTGGGCGACACGAAACATACGACGATCGAGACGGAGAAGAGGATTCACCCTCGATATCACCACCGCTTACAAAAAGTGGCGACGACGCGTTGCAGCGCGCGCTCGCAGACATGGAAAGTCGGATACTCTCACACTTGAACGCATCGGTGGCGAGTTTGTCACAAAAAATGGAAGATTTGCTGCAGCAGAGTTTCGCTAACATTTTAACGCAGCAGCAGCAACAGCAGCAGCAGCAGCCTGAATCCAAAGACCAAGAGAGAGAACTTTCGTCAACTCCGTCCCGATTAGTACGGGCATCGCCCTCTCCAGCCCTCATCAACGCATTCCAGAATCTCTGCAGTGACGACGATCAGTCTAGTGTGTGACATTGCGGTATGATAATGTATTATATTCAAGTGTATTAATCAAATTCGGGTTCAGCCTCAAATCCACCCGCTCGGACGGCTTCGACAAGCGCGGGAAGCTTTGTCAACCCTTCGACGACACTCGCGCAGTCCACGCTCACTTTGACTATCTTCGTGTCTAAATTTACATCAACCGCCGACACACTCACACCTTCTGCTTTCTTCAAACACGTCTCCACACTCTCAGCGCATCCGTCGCACATCATGCCATCCACCTTGAGGGAAATCACCACGGGCTCAGAGGAGGCGTTCGCGCTCGCGCGAACTCTAACACCCACGCGATCACCATTCGCAGTCATCTGCGTCCGCTTCGTCTTTAAACTGTGTGATGACGACGAATAAATACGAAAGGTTAGGCCAACGCGCGTCGGGCACAATCCATCGGTCCCAATCGCTGTCAGCTCGTCGTTATCGCCAGGTACGTGTGCGTATGATACGTACCTCCGCGCCGCCATCATCGCGTGCGTCGTCACTCTCGCGTGCGTTGTCATCGTCATCATAGTCCTCGTTCTCGTCGTCGCACTCTGTCGCGCGCCCCGCCGTCGTCGTCGTTTGCAAGTCACAACGACACAAACCACCCCACCGCCAGACCGCTGGTTTTTTGTCGGTCCCATGTGACGTTTCGCTTCATACTCGAACGCGACGACGGTGGTGCGAAGCACGCAAGAATCCACAGAAATCACATCAACGACGCACCCACATGCAGCACTTCATTCTCACTCGTGCACTTTTGATCTTGTTAGCGTCGACCGCGATGGCGTGCGCGCAAGCCGACGCCGACGCCGATGACGCCAACGCTCAGCCTGCGAGACAACGGGGATATTGCTTGAATGTGAAACCCGTGTCACCATTCGATTTGAACTCGTACGTGAGCGCGGAATGGTACGTGCTCGAACAAAAAACAACCTGGTATCAACCTGAACGCGATTTGTTTTGCGTGCGTGCAAACTACACGCTTGTTGACGACGACGAAATTGAAGTTTGGAACACCGCCGTACGGGACAGTGTCAATGGAACGCCGCGGAATGCGAAAGGCTACATGAAACTTCGTGGCATTGTTGAAGACCCTTCAAATCCCGCGAAACTTCTCGTTGGCCCAAAATTTCTACCAAAACGTCTTTACGGACCTTATTGGGTCGTGGCAACAGATACAATACCCGGCACTCCAGAATTTGAAGCACAGGGATACTCTTGGGCGATCATTAGCGGCGGTCCATTGACGAAGCTTAAATCTGACGGTTCGTGCGAACCATCGGGAGGATTGTGGTTATTCCATCGTAATCCACTTGCAGACGCAGATGAAATCCGATCCGCTGCGCAATCTCTCGGAATCGATACATCTGTGCTGAAAAAAGTTAAACAAGAAGGCTGCACGTATCCTCGATGAGTCGATGAGATTTTTCTTCAATCGCTTCGTTGATTGATCACAAGATACTACGATCACAATTGCGACGTACCGCAACTCGTCTAAATGTTTTGTTTTACGTTCTACAAAAGATTCTACCATGCATCCACGAAATATCTTCCACTTGTTCCTAAACGAATCATGTATCGCGCGCTTTCATCGTCGCTCAGTGAACCTTGAGTCTGCACGACGTTACGAAACGCATCATACACTGCTGCTGGCATCTTTTCCGCAGACCCAGCGACATACACCTTCGCGCCTGATTCAAGCAATGCCCATATACGTTTAGATTCATCCTTGATGCAATCTTGCACGTAATATTTTTTATCCTGCATTCTAGAAAACGCAACGACGACACCACCCAAACCGCTCGCACCAGTGAGCGCTAAATCACCTCCTACCGACTTCCACTCATTCTTGTACAAGTAATCGCGATGGGCATCTCGGCAACCGAAAACAATCAGCGTCGGTGCCCACGTAGATTTTTCATGGCCCTCTATAGAACGAGTGACTTCTATTTGTCGCAGTCGCTCTCGAGTAAATGATCGAAATGGAGCGATTCCTGTACCAGGACCAACCAATATTAATGGAACATCTTGTGGCGGCAAAGTGATTGATCCTTTTTCGATCGTATACTGTACTTTATCACCCACGCGTAATGAAGCCAACCATGCTGAGCACAGGCCTTTACGTTGACGTTTCATCGGCGTTGTCCAAGCCACCGAAGCGACGGTGATGTGCACAGCACCTGTGCTCGCTGTATCGAACGGTGATGATGATATAGAATAATACCGTGGATTTAAACTTGGCGCAACTTGCAAAAACCATGCCATAGACGGGCTCAAAGATGGGAAATCATCAAAAAATTCAAACACTGTTCTACGCTCACGTTGATTGTACTTGTACAAGTCCACCGCACCCTCCGCGGAAGCAAAATACTGAAGACGCTCTTGCTCGAGTGACGAACCCGCAAAGTGACTCATGACTTCAAAGAAATAACGTCTTGGTGACGCTGAATCAATATCAATTGCGCCTGCTATGAGATATTTCACTTGAACAGACGGCACCGAGTGTTTCATTTCAGGTGTGGAAGATGGATACACACGTACCCATCCCTCGGGGTCCATCCCCAAACGTCCGATGAGCGATAGAAGTTTAGGACAATCGACGTCTACCGCGAGTGGTATGATTCCCAAAATATCGCCAGCCTCATATGCTAATTCACAAGCTTCTTGCGGTTTAAATTCCAAATGACGCACCTCTTTCACTGCGTCTTGACTTGTCAAACTCTTATTCTCCACCACAATTCCGTCGTAGACACATCCTCTACAGCGCTGTTTTAAGTTGTAATCTTCTAATGAGAACGACGTTCCTGCGTCGCTAGCATCAGCTGCTGCGACTGCCAGTCGTAGCGCTTGCTGCGCTTCAGTGAGGCGTTCATAACGTGGTCGCTCAGATGTACTGCTTGGAGGTTCAACAATGTCAACCATGAATCGAGAATCTGGCAGCGGAGCATTTGCAATTTCCTGGTCCGTTGGATCTTTCAAGTCTATAGGCAAAGGGCACGCTTCCCGCATCACCTTCCAAAGGTTACCTAACCATGGGTTCAACGCCGCCTCGTACCCGAGTGGGTGCTGGTCGTCTCCCAAACCAAGCGTTTGAATTGCGTTCGCTCCAAGCCCTTCTAACCGCCGAAAAAGTTTCTTCGCTGTAACATTATATTTCTGATAGCCAGAATCCCCCAATCCAAATACCGCATAGGAGACGGTAGTCAACGACGTCGCTGCCAAACTCTTTCTCAATAAGAATCTCCAGAAGCTTTTCATATTCCTCGGCTCGTCGCCTTGCCCGGTGGTAGACGTCACGAACACTACTCTCTGTTCGCCAGGTAAAAAGCGAATGTCGTATGCATCCATGGGCATGACGATTGGCGAGAAGTGCCTCGCCTTTGCTTCGCGCACGATGCGTTCGGCGACGTCTTGGGCGTTGCCTGTTTCTGAGCCATACAGCACGAGCACGCGACGAGGAGAAGACATCAGCCTCGGACGACGCGATGCTCTACACCCTCACTACGTGATTCGCGTCGCGAACTCGCACACACCGCTGACGCCCAGAACTAGACGTTTCAGGGTGGCGGTCGTGTGGCCTCGTCTTTCGACGCGCGCTTCATTCTGGCGCGTTTCGGACCCAGCCCAGCGCAAATAACCCCACTCGAGCGCACGACACAACTTGAGTACGCGCGATGTCATGCGAGAGTATTATAAACCCTGAACGGTTACGTCCGCACGAGGACCTCGTATCGGCGCCTGGCGCGTACCCAGCGGTTAAGATTCGTGCCTCGTCTTTAGACAACGTTCCAGCTCGGCCGCTACATCACCAGGCAACGAGTGAGATCGTGCGCGACTTGCTGAAGTACGACGAAATTCCCGGAATTACAAACCTTTCACATGTAGCGCTTCCGCCTGGACAAATTATCGAGCGACACGTGCATCCTACCAAATACGAAGTCTTTATGGTTCTCAGCGGCGGCGGACGCTTTAAAGTCTGGTCCCCAGGCGCCGACGTGAATGACGAACCGCGTGAGATAATTTACCTAAAGACTGGAGTGAGCGTGAATGTAGGACCGGAGGAGCCGCACGAGATTACACCCACTGGAGAGGAAGCGTTGGTGATGCTATACTTCGGCATAGTCGCCCCGAACTCGCCGAGCTTCGACGATTGATTTTGTTTGGTCTTTGTGCTCACCACGTTTGTAAAATCTCTAGCTACTACTGTATACTAATACTAAGTTATATCCTAGCTCAAGTTTTTCCAAATGCGCGCAATATTTTCGAAAGTACACGCCGAACATCGTCGATGGATACCGCCGCAGTGTAGCCAGCTCCAAAAACAAGTGGGTTGCTCTCGAGCGCCGAGAGAGCCTGGATGATGTACTCTTCAACCACGGACCAGATTAGAATACAGAGTTTGCCATGAATGAGATCTTTCATCATGGTCTTTGAAACCGCTTCGGAAATCTTCTCAAAGCCTCGGACATTTGGTACGGCGAGCTTGTATGACTTGAGCAACTGCACCTGCCAGTTTGCCACGCGCACGCCGCTTGGGTCTGCAAGTCTTGTGTACACATCCGCGAAGAAGCTGCCGAAATGCTTTTCGCAAATGACAGAAACGTAATCTGCACTCACTTTTGCCATACTCTGCTTGATGTGCGAACTTATAGCCGCCAGAGGCTCATCCTGCCCATCACCAAGCGACAAGTGACATGCAAGAGAAAAGTATCCCTGTAAACGCACGCGGTCGTTCCTGGACAAAGAGTTACATTCAACCCTCAACAACAGGAAAATACATGAAAGCTTACCTTTTTGACGCTGCGGCCGCAAGTTTTTCAATATGCTTACATGCGGCTTCACACAGTGCCTCAAGACATGACTCCAGCGAGATTCTCAGCTCCGTGCGTTGTGCTTGACGTAGATGTTGAGAAAAATTAATTATTCGCCGAATTTCATCAAGTTCATGCATGGGAAAATTGTATTCTCCTTGCGAATTCCCGGTTGCAGAATTCGCAGATGAACTATTATTCAGTTGCTGAATTAATTCGCCCACGAAGCGGGATAGCTGTCCATTGATTGTAACCTACGAAATAATTAAAAGTAATTAATCAACTCGTCACAAAAGTTAAATCTTAAGTGCGTACCTGAGCGTTGTGCAAGAGCTCAAAAAGCACGGCACTGATAGCAGCACCAAGATTACATGAACAGAAATCTGTAAGTACGAAAAGCGGTAACGACAAAGCTCCGTCCTTGCGACATGCAGTAACAATAGAACTGAGAAGAGTTTCCTCTACACCGGTAATTAATTCTCTGGTATACATTTCCCGCATTTCCGTTGCGAAATCAAACATTCTCATCACATAATCAGCTTCGATATCAATCATGACACTCATACTTTGCATCATACGCGTTAAATCAGTGGCACCAACCTGAATATGGAATTATTAATTAATTACCCCGAATTCAAACAAATTTGAGAGATTACTCACATTAATCCCATCGGGTGACAGCATGCGCTCAGTAACGGCCTTCATAGTGATCATCACGTCGTGCTGCACTACTTTAGCCCAGCAAATGCAATATTGGTGGGCAAAATGACTCATAGCAGATGCATTTAATTCTCCAAGCACTCGAAATAATTCCTCGAATTTATTTAATTCACTGCGATTCGTAAAAGTTATTGAGAAATACTTTTTGATACATCGCACATGTGATCGACATACCTATGGGGTGGGTTCCATAATGTTTTCCCACCTTTACTTGCTTCAAGAATCGTACGTGCACTCCATTCCTAAATAATTGTCAATCGATTTCGCCGACTTTACTTATTTCTCTTTTGAGCGCCTGTACCTCCGTAATTGAATGGAAGCTCTCGAATACTCTGGCCAATAAACGTTGTATGAGATAATTTACGTTCTCATGGGCCTCTCGTGTGGCGAGCATGCCACTAGTGCTGCGAGGTAATTCATGCCTGCACGAGGAAACGTGTGAGTAAACGTTCAACGTCAACACCTCAAGGTTCAACGTACCTTAGTTTGTTCTGAAATGTCAGTAACTCTTTAGCCGCGACGCAGACGGCAAATATTTCTTCTTCAGCATCTATCTGGCTGTGTTCAAGCACGTCTACGGCGTTGATTGGCAATGTCAACTGTTGTAGTAAAGAGCGCACGGCGACCACCAAGCGTCCCTTGTTGGTTGCCGTCGCCTCAATCTCATCACTTCTGTTCTTGATGATTTCAATATTCCCACGCATGTTCATGAGCTTCGTCTCGAACACTGTCGACCACGCGTTGACATCTTCTAACGACCGTTCGACCTCGGATACGTACTCTGACAACGACGCCATCGTGCTACCAGTATTCTCTAACGTGTTCACTATGGCGTCTTCGGTGTCCTTCAACTCGCTCCTCAAAGCTCGAGCTAGAGAGGTGATTCCTTCTATGGATGAACCCCTCATGCTCTTGAAGAGTTCTGAGATTTCAACTTCCTCTTCATCCGTCAGTACGCGCGAAACGGACGCCAAAGTATTTCGGTCCTGAGTGTGGCAACTGCCATCAACATGCGTGCTTTCCATCGCCTCTGTGCCGTCGCTGGGTTGTATTTTTCCTTATCTATCGATGGAATGTGTGATGGGAATATTATTTCAAGCCATTACGCGCGGCTTCGCACTCGTGCGCGCGATGAGCGCCAAAAGTCGTGTTTTGAAGTCGCGCTCGCCGTGACACCGTTTCAAAAGGCTCCCAGGGAGTGAAAAACTCAGAAGCCACGCCGAAAATTGGCCCGAGAGTTTCCTCAAAACGCGCGCGCGTAAGGCGCGTATTCGATGGCGACACCTTCCTCCATGGGCGATAGACGCGTCAATGCCGATTTTCAAACGCCACGAGCGGACGATTCCGCGGCGTCGGGAGCGAAAAACGACGGTAATGTGGTGTCTGAAACCTTGTCCAGAGAACGAGAAGAGCAAACGATGCGGGCCGATGTGAAGACCGTTGCGGTTAAACGGACCATGGATGAATTGAGAATGATAGCAAAAGACGTTGATGCCGATGCCTGGATGTTTCGAGCGCCTCGATCGAATCCGTGACTTGCAGAAAGAGTTGGGTCCAAGAGCAGTGCAGACTACTGTGCGTGCACACTTCTCCACTTGTGCCATAGCTAGTGCCATAGCCAGTGTATGATGATTTAGACGATGATTGTAGTAGTTAGACGACTAGTTCTAAAATGTTAAAATGTCCTTCTAGAGCGCTATGCGGCTTCTACACCACTTACAGGTGCAAAATCTTCAGTGGAGTTTTGAGCGCGCCTGTTTTTCCACAGACCTCCATAGCGATAAAACGGGTGCTCTGGGTCGCCATCGACTACACCACCGCTAACTTTAACCCAACATTTACCGCAAACCATTTTCCAGCGTTTTGACGCATCCGTTTGACACCGTATGAGCTCGTTGACTAGACTATTGCACTCGTCGCAGCTCTTTTGACCACTCGTAGGGTCGCCGTTGAACTCTAACCGAGCCCGCCGGCTCGCTTTTTGTGCTTTAACGGCTGCCTTATGCTTTGCTCTTTCACTTTTCACACCCTCTGAACCACTCGATCGATCATCATCGTCCTCCTCCTCCTCGTCATTTTCACCTCGCTCGGCGGCACTGGCGCCTTGTTTCGCCGCTCGGCGCTTTGCGTTGCAACTCTTACTGCACGTCGTCACCTCATCCCAGCACAATTCCCACTTTTTCCTCCACGTGAATGGTCTCTCACACGTCACGCACACTTTTGTTGGGAGATTTTCCTTCTTCACCCCTCGCATCGTCGACGACTCCGTGTTCGCTTGTCGCCTGCAGATGGTGATGACGTACGACGTCGCGGTCGACGACGAGCGACTGGTGTGCTCGCGCGTGCGTGCGAGTGACGCGTGAGGTGCGGTGCGATGGGTGACACGTGAGGAGATGAGGGTCCGAAGTAAATCCCCAACGATTCGCATGGATGACGACGACGACGACGACGACGACGACGACGACGACGTGTGGCATGAACGCCACGACACGACCACGACACCACGACGCGGTCGGGTCGCCGGTGATGTCGGGTGGATGACGCCGAATGTCCGACTTCTGGGGTGATTTAATTTCAACCCTTTATACACTTCATTTGGACACAATATAATGTTTGCACCCCCTCTGAGACCCTGTGCTAAAATCATGCGTCACAAAGGGGAACAAACGTTTCGTCTCTCGCCGTTGGTGCGCGCGATGTGGCACCGCACACGTCGTCGTCGTGCGCGGGAGAGACGTGAGAGATGTCCGGAGTACTCACCCCACACAACCAAAAAGTTAAGGGGGGTCGTAAGAAGACACCGCTGAGCCGATCACCGCGACCAGTGGGGTTATTATCACCGAACGATGACACGTTGGAACGACAAAAATCGTTACTCTCGCGGGAAACCACGGAAGAGTTGAGACGGTCATTCACGAACGAGCTCGATGAAAACGTGGATTCTGCGCCAAAGAAGAAGACGAGCAAGATCGAAGAACTCACTGGTGCACCCGCACCGCCAGCAAAGCCAGTGAAAAAGCTCTCTGCAGAAGCGGTGTTGAACTTGTACACGAACTGCATCAAGCTCGCGTCGGAGAACAAAATCAACGCAAAGAACACGTGGAGTTTGGCACTCATTGACCATATCAGTGATATCGTGAAGAACGAAAAAGATGAGGATAATCAAACAAACTTCCAAAAGGCGAGTTGCACGCTTGAGGCGGGTGTGAAAATTTATGCGTCTCGCGTAGACTCATTTCACAGCGAAACGTTCAAGATGTTGGGCGGTATGAATAAAGTGTCTGTAGCTGGCGAAGATGAAGGCGATGGACGACAAGGTATGGGCGACGGTGCCGAAGGAAGTGAATTGCCTGAGGATGGTGACGCGGCAAAGGCGAAGAAACGCCGGGCCACAGTGAATACTTTGGAGATGCCCGAGGCACACTCATTGAAGCAGCTCGACGAAACGCTAGTCGTCGATCCTCTCTTTCAAAAGACGAGTGCTATGTTTGATGAAGGCGGTGCTTCGGGTCTTTTACTGACTAACTTGGCTGTTCATAAAGGTTGCAACATTTGCTTTGATTCTGAGGAGGTTCCGGATTACACCAAAGGCGAAGACGCGCCGCTCGCGGGCACGCTCGACCTCTCGTCCTTGCGTGCATCAATCGAAGCGGCTATTGCTGCCATGTCATCGGTGTCACGTATCACGCCTTCCATTGATGAAGTGCAAGTCATGCTCACTGAGGTTACTGGCGTTGCACCTACAAAGGCTGGTGAAGAAAATGGTGAAGTCGAGGGGGTCGGCTCATTCTTTACTGGTTCGTCGCTCGAGGGAATCAATTTTGCCGAATATGATGACGAAGACGAAGAGGTGCTTGAAGAAACACCTGAAGATTGGGCGACTGGCGACGACGGATTTGGTGAAGAAAATTGGGGTATCGAAGAAGAGCCTTCTCACGAAGGAATGGACAACGACGCTGTTTTATCTACTCAAGAAGGCGGTTTGGAGTGGATTGTCACGTCTGGTTTGGGTGGCAAGATGGGTTGGGCAGGACCAACGCATTGGCAATTCCGTGCCCCGCCGCGTCCAAAGTCCAGTGGCGATGGTGAAGATACTGAAAACAGATCTAAAAAGCGAGCCAAAGGTGAGCTTACGTATGACTTTGACAATCCCGGCGAACTTGATGAGAGAAGATTTGAACTTGCCGTTGACGAGGATGATTTGTTGCTTGCGTCAGTACCGAGTGCGTCTGATACTCTTCTACCACCAGACCTTGGTTATGAACCTACAAATTTGATCAAACTATTCTTAAAGTCTCAGAATGTCACCGGTTTGTCGAACAATGAATCTACGATGGCTCCAGAGCTTGATCAAGGCTTTGTCGCCGAAGACGACATCGGCGATGAATATGACAACGGTGAAGAGATTGTGGGCGAAGCTGGTGGGTGGTATGATGAAGATGATAATGAAGACGGTGATTTCGTTGATGCACCAAGACGCGTGGAGAAGATTGAAGTCAATTACGCTCGAACTTCCAAGCAAGTGAACGTGCGAGCGTTGAAGCAAACGCTATGGAGAAATCTTGAGGAATCAAAGTCTTGCGACGAAGAACATTCATTCAACGAAATACTCCGAGACTTCCCCATTAACAATCCTGCTGGTCACGTAGAGGATATCAGTGTTCATATGGCGTTCATTTGTGCTCTTCACCTTGCCAACGAACACGGTTTGGTGATTAAGAGTGTCCCTGAGATGAATGACTTGATTGTTTCAAACGTTCCCGTCGGTGCTTAATCAATCGAAGACTTGTACTCTTTGATAAACGCGCTATGTAATGTAAGATTTAGAAAATCAATGCGACAAATTAAATTAATTAAAAGGCGCGGTGTGTTACTATTGAACTAAATTTCTTGTGCGTTGTCAGACGATCGCGCGCAGTTTTTACTTGGCGCCGGCAGCCTTCGCGGCCTCCTCCTCGTTCTTCCACTCCTCACTGGCGTGATTCATAAGCGCGCGCTTAATATCATCCTTGGAGCAACCAGCTTCGTTGAACTTTGCCACGGCGGCTTCGGTATCCGCTTTCCACTTCTTATCGCCGCGAGACTGCTTCACTTGAGACTGCTCGTAAAGCACGTTACCCCAGAGAATCAATATTTGCGCCTTGACGCCACCAGCTTCAGGTGAGTTCTCCGTGAGCACAACATCTCTTTCAGCAGGAGACAACATTTGCATCGCCTCTTGATACTTCGTGATCGCAAGAGCAAACATTTCGTCGGCAGTCTTTTCTGCTTCGCTCTTTGCACCTCCTGTGCTGTCCTTGGCCAAGTGATGGTAGAGCTTGGCGCGCTCAAAAGCTTGTTGACCCCAAGTAATAGGAGCCTCAAAAAAGTCGCTCTTAATCTTGAGAGCTTCTTGGAAACGCTCGATGCATCTTTCGTAGTCCGCATCGAGGGCAGCCATTTGCGTTTTTGCCGCGACTGCAAGTGCTTCATCAGTCGAGCCTGCGCCGTCTTCTCTTTGCGGCTCACAAGCATCAATCACTCTACGCGTATTACATGCAAAAACGTTACCCCAGTTGAAAATCGCAGCAGCGGCAGCTTCTTGGAACTTGTCGCTCGCAGCCTTAAGGAGCGCGCGAGCTTCAGGGCTACCGACAGTAGCTTCCAAGGTTTCGCAGCACTTTTCAAGGCCGACAGTGCGAAGTTCAAGAGAGCCCTCCTTGGGTGCCGCATCGCCAAGAGCCTTGCGGAATAGAGTCGCAAAACTGAGCAACCACTCGTCAATTTCAATCACGTCATCTCCTTGCTCCTCGTTTTCTCCCAACACGTCGGGCTGAACCAAGTCTGGCGTTTCGACGACTTCGACCGTAGACGGAAACGCTTCAACATGAATAACTGGAATGGGTGATCCAGGTCTCTCACCCGTCTCCTTGGCTTCGCGTTCAGCCACCGCTGCAAAGTTCGTCAGCGCTGCTCGTAAGTCCATACGCGACGAGATGGTGACAAAATCGCCGTCGAAGTCCTTGTACTTGACAATGATATGATTTTCAATACCATATTCCTTCTTAATAGCCGCCCGCAAATCAGCATAAGTCAAAGTCACAGGCAATTGAATCTCTTTAGTTTCACCCTTCCAAGTAGTACTGAACGTGAACAAGGTTTGCTGCGACTGTTGACGAGCACGCTGCGCTTGAAGTTGTTGCTGCTTTGCTTGAGCGGCGTTGCGAGAAACGCTTGCGCCGCCGAGACCAGCCGGTCCAGCCGCGCGTTTCTGCTTTTCCTGTATAGCGAGAGCTTTCTTCACCTTCATGAGACGCGCTTTAATGGATTCGTCTCTCGGATCTTGCTGCAAAATTTGCTCAAGATCATTTATGGCATGAGCAAACACACTGCACGTCTCGTACACAGTGGCACGGCGAAGCAAAGCTGGTTTGAAGTTGGGCTGACCCTCGAGGGCAAGGTTGCAATCGGCGAGCGCTTCTTCGAAGCGGCGAGCCTTCAACCAGCACGCGGCCTTGTTTGCAAGAATAGCCGCGAATTCTGGGGTTCCACTAAGCGCAAGTTGCTGGGCCTTCGTGTACTTATCCAATGCTTGCCCAATCTCTTGCTTGGCGAACAACACGTCACCCTCCAACTTGAACTGTTGTGACTTCTTCGCGAAGGCAGCGATTTCACCCGTAGGTGCAGCGACAGACTTTTTCGTGGTCACAGAAACCATGTTGTTTTACTGCTCTTTCAATTGATCTAACGCTGTTTTAGCGTTTTCAAGTTTGTTGATGACGCGTTCGAGTTCTTCACGTGACAACTCAAGGGCGATTTCTCGTCTTGTGTTTGTGGGTTCTTCGAGATGAAGTTGTAACCTGACCAAAGACTGATCGATACTCGCGACTTTATCGCTAGACACCACTTGGTGAAGCTGTGCGCGCGAAGCACAACGTTCAAGTCAGTTAATGAAAAGTTTCGACAACGCGTAGAGAGGCTCTCAAAGACACTCCTGCTATTGAGCTCGACAGATTGATGCCCACCGATGACGATGCGATCGCGTGCATCACGACCAAACGCATCACACGGTTGAACGAAATATTTTCACATCCATCACGCGCAGACAACGAGTCGTTCGCTCTCGTTCGTCGCCCTTAATCCCCCGTCGCGCGCGAAAGACCCTATTCGTCCGAGGGTAATTAATCCCCGTCATCAGCCGGCGGCTTCGACCGCGTCGCGCAAGCGTTCGTGCGAGACGACTTCCGTACCTTCCAATCGATATCTCCGAGACGTGAAGTTGCGTTTAGATCGTTTTTAGAGCGATCTTCACCGGTCATACGCCAGCGCAAGCTTCGATGTGTCGTCGCACGCGCACCCGGTGCCGACGACGACGCGTTCGATGGCCACCTCGTTCCACTGGTCCCGACCCCCTCGATCGAGTGGGTCAGTGTCCACCTAATTATGAACCTTGGATCTAAAACCTAGCACGTTTTGCGCGCGCGAAACGCGCGTCGCCAATCGAACACGTGATGTCGACTACAAGATAAAATTACAATTCAGCACACGCATTGTTCCATCTGTGAATGATTCCTGGAACATGAGCGGCACCGATGATGCCTACGATGGTTATACACGCACTATCGCTACGTGCGCGCGCGCCGGCGGCGCCGGTCAAATACTCAAACGTGTCTTCGTCGGTAGCTATGAAACAAGGCTTGTGACAATCCACACCGACACTTGCTTTCCAAAAACAATCGAACAGTACGTCGTCTCTTTGGTCTATGAACACTTCTCGCATGTATGGTGCCATTTGCACGTCGCTGCCGCTCGCGAGGGCGAGGCGTTCCGTTTCAATAGCGCCACGTACTTCCATCTGACTTTGAAACTGTACTGCAATCAAACTCCACAGTGATTTCAGTAATAAGCGCACTATCATGCGCTTCTTGCCAGAAGTAATTTTTGCGAAAACTTGATCAAACGACTTGAACGTTTCCGACATACTACGGTCAGCCAGGTACGTCACGCGAGTCCGCGCTTCAAACGCCGCCGCCAGCGCTGCGGCTATTTCTTCCCCATCTTGTACCTCGACTTTTGCCGAAATCGATGATTCCACCAAGTTTAAGATAGTACTGACGATTTTCGTGCTCAATGAAAACTCATCACTCAATTTTGTATCGATCTTATCCTTGTGTGAAACGGAAAAGATGTTTCGCAAGTCCATGTCGACGTTTTCGCTACGAGTTTGCCTATTTTCGTCCGACTCTTTACGATTAATGCACACAATAATCGCCCCGTTTTCTTCGACTATGCGCGCGATATATTTACTTTGTAAGCGTTCATTGACTGCAATCAACAGCGCTGCGCGTAGTGCCCCGCTTTCCCACTCACTTGTCATGGATGCGCCGACGGCGTGCGAATCGATGAGTGTGCCCGCTCTACGTACTATTTCTAACTCTGACTCTTGTTCACTTCGATAAGATCCTGTCAAACAATCAGGCGAATCCCAACGAAACTGAATATCTGAAGTTAATTCGAGCTCTACTGGCTCCACCGTGAATACAATTTCTGAAACAGGGACCTCAAGAGTTGTGCCACCTCGCCAGCGTATAGTGCTTGGGCGAGTGTCGGAGACTTCACCCCGAGAAACGTGCACTTGAACTCTTCTAAACAAGCCACTGTTCATGAGCTCTGTAGCATCGCGCATGATGTCATCCTCAGAAACTGGAACCCCTGTTGACGTCCGCAAACGTGCCAACAAAGTAGACTCGTCGGTTACTCCTGGAAGGGTGTGTGAAGGTAAACCATTCACGCGCACTCGTCGTGGTACAAGCGTGTTCTGGACCATTTTGTTATCAGAACTATACTTCAAACGCTTCAATACACCATCGATTCGCTCGTCGCATAACTCGAGCACCACTACATCCGGACCGAGCGTCGTAATTATCCGTCGAGCATCGTCTGCTGAAGCTGAGCTTACGTGGGCAGTTGGTACCAGAATTAATCGTGCTCGAGGGGCTTTGCTAGTTTGTACTCGCTCCAAGACCACTGTTGGTATTGAGCTAATTCGTTCCGGTAACTCATAAGACTCCCCACTGCCCTGAATCGATCGAGAGTATCGTCTAGAACGTGAAACTGAAACCAGCCGAAGCGTACTAGGTTGACTACTTCGATTGCGCTTTGAGTAGGAGGCAGAGCGAGTAGAAGCGCCAGCCGAGGATCGACTGACGTAGCTCATGAGTCGTACGCCCTATGATGAGCTCTAAAAACTTGGCTAAGAAGCTATACAAATATTTACTACGCGTGTACTACTGAGGTCTGTAGAGGTCATCAGCATCGCACAGACCAATAAAGTCTCCAATATTTCTAACATGGGACATGTGTCTAAGCTTCGTCGACGAATCGTGGGTTTTGCGGCGCTGGATATTCACTGAAAAATGGATGCTCCAATGCTGCCGCGCACGTGAACCGTTTAGCTGGATCGTACGTTAATAAACGATTGAGCAGCTCAAAACCATTGTCACTCAGTCCAGTTGTGTCGCGAGGAAACTTCTGTCTCAACTTGTTATAAGGTTGCTCAGCAAACGTAACCTTTTCAATACTCGGGAGTGAACTAAATTCCGGCCATATCTTATCATTCGGTGTCCCGAGAAGCTTGAAGATTTTATGCAATTGATCAATCTCAGCTCTACCATTAAATAATGGGTTGCCACAGAGCAGCTCTCCAAAAATACAACCAAGACTCCACACATCAATAGCTGGGCCGTAGGTTTTAGCGCCTAGCAAAAGTTCTGGCGCACGATACCAGAGTGTAACAACTAGTTGAGTATACATCCCCAAAGGTTCGGAGTATTGCCGCGCTAGACCAAAGTCACAAATTTTTAACTCGCCAGAGTTGGTGACCAATATATTGGTCATTTTCAAGTCGCGATGAAGAATCCAATTCTCGTGCAAATACGCTATACCACTGAAAAGTTGTATCATGAGCGCTTTAACTTCGGGAATCGTAAACCTTGGAGCAGATGACTGGGCCATTTGATTCATGATGCCTTTCAAATCGTTTTCAACGTATTCCATGACCATGAATACGCTTGTCAAGGAAGTACCAATGACGACTTCGTTAACGTTGACTATGCTCGGGTGATCAAGTGATAGCAATATATTAACTTCCCTGAGCGCTGTGAGAGGAAAGCCATCAACTTCTTTCTCCATTTTCACCCTTTTCAACGCCGCCACCTCACCGGTCGTTTTGTCACGAGCTTTAAACACAATCCCATACGTCCCTTCATCAATCTTATTCAATCGTTCGAATTCATCAACACTTCTACAACCTTGCAACATATTTAGTGGACGTTTAGTGAGCCCTGGCATGTGAACCACAGGCCGGGATGGACCCTCTTCACGCGAGGGATGTTCAGCTTCCGTAACGCGCTGTGGCCCCTCGTCTGCTTCAATTGCTTCACTCACCTCGCTCATCATCGGTGGCCGCGCCGGACCAGCAATATCTTCATCTAATTCATCACCATCAGCAAGCTCGATTGTGCTAGGACGAGATGGACCGGCCATCAGATGCTCTTCTGCGTCGTCAACAGAGGCAAGCTCGGACAACTCGTTGACTAGCTCTTCTGGATCCGCCTGGTCTGAAGTCAATCGTACGTTTTCTTCATCACTGGCACTTGGAGACGGTGCTAGAAATTGTCTCGGGTCCACCACTGCTGGTTTCTTTCGATCGTTCGACTGTTGGTGCCCGTCTGCTTTATCGCGCTGAGCCGCCGCAAAAGAGTTTGCTTCCGCCAACATCTTCTCCATGTATGCCTTTTCTCCAGTCGTGGCCGGATCTTCAGCCGTGCGTGCGCCATCAGCTACACCGTCGTCCTCTTCCTCGTCATCCTCGTCGTCGTCCGACCCCCATCTCGACGCTTTAGGTTTCTGCGCCGCTAGTTTCGGCTCTTCCACATCGCGTTGGGCCGCACGTTTGTTCACCGCTACATTTGAAGCCGTCGTCGGTTGTATCACCGCCTCCGTCGATGGAACCGAGCCACGCTTTGCATCCAAGCCTTTCTTCCTCGCCAGCGCCTCTCGGGCTGCCGCGCGTAGGCTCGACATGCGCGGTGACGAATGAGGTCGGCGCCGCGCTACTACATCGTCGTCATCACATCGTCGTCGTACATCCGACGGCAACAAATTTCTTTGAGCGACACAATCTGGCGGATGAGACGCAGTGGGCGATAGATGACGACGCCACTATGAACGACAGTGGTAACACCGATGGTGGTGCCTGTGATGAGGTGCTTCCCGTGTGTCGGCACGCGCGCGACGTCGCAGAAATAGTGCGTGCCAATCCTTGCGTGCTCGTGCTCGCGGATACCGGTTCGGGGAAAACAACTCAAATTCCGCAAATTTTACTCAAACATGGCGTCTGCACGGAGGGATTGGCGATTGCCGTGACACAACCACGTCGCGTGGCTGCTGTATCTGTTGCGCGTCGCGTGGCGGAAGAAATGCAAGTGAAAGTCGGCGAGGAAGTTGGGTACTGCGTACGTTTTGAGGACAAAACGTCAAAACTTACGCGAATCAAATACCTCACCGATGGCACGCTCTTGCGCGAATTTTTGACCGATAATTCGCTGTCAAAGTACTCCATAATCATGCTAGACGAAGCACACGAGCGGTCGTTAAACACCGATATCTTGTTTGGTTTACTTAAAAAGCTCGTTTCGACCCGTTATCCCGCGCTGAAGCTTGTGATTACGTCAGCAACTTTAGAGAGTGAAAAGTTTTCAGCGTACTTTGGAGAATGCCCAGTGTATCATGTTCATGGACGTAGTTTTCCAGTTCAAATTGCTCACGCCACAGAGGCTGCTCGTTCGTACTTTGAGAGCACAATTGAAACTGTGCTGGATATTCATATGAATATGCCACCAGGCGATGTTCTTGTATTTTTGACTGGTCAAGAAGAGATTGAAAGGGCTGTTCAGCGAATTAATGACAAAGTACAATCAATAAGTGCCGAAGGCGCTTGTCCATATATCCAAGTGGTACCTCTCTACGCGTCTCTATCACCATCCATGCAGGCCCGAGTATTCCAACCGCACGCGACAAATGTCCGCAGAGTGATTGTATCGACAAACGTTGCGGAAACTTCAGTGACTGTGCCAGGAATCGTTTATGTCGTAGATCCTGGGGTGGTAAAACAAATCGAGTACGATGCTATGACAGGAATGGAGACCTTGAAAGTTGTTTCCATCAGTGCAGTACAGGCAAAGCAGCGCGCAGGCAGAGCTGGACGCACGCAGCCAGGGTATTGTTTTCGATTTTACACGAAAGAAAACTTGGAACTAGACATGCCAAAAATCCAGAAACCCGAGATACAACGTAATTCGCTTGTTGGAACAATTCTTTACCTCAAGACTTTGAATTTACAGGGACTAGATGTCATGGGGTTTGAGTTTCTTGATCCTCCGGAACCGCTGCTCATTGCTGACGCGCTTCGCCAGTTATACCTCATTGGTGCGATAGACTGTGATGGGAAAGTGACCTCGATTGGTAGAGATATGAGTTCGCTACCACTTGAACCGTGTTTGGCGCGGGCGATGGTTGAAGCGAAGCGATTAGATTGTATCGTGGAGACCGCAACCGTGTGCGCCATGTTGAGCGTTGAGCGCATTTTCACTGGCAACGCATCAAACGCATTAGTAGGCATCGTCTCTGAAGAAGATTTTCTACTAGGTGACCACGTCGTGTTGCTTCGGATTTATCAAGCGTGGCAGTTGAGTGGGTATAAGCGAGATTTTCATGGAAAATATGCGCTATCAGACCGCGGCATGGATTTTGCGCGAGATATTCGCCGTCAACTTCTTGGACTCTTTCATGAGCGTCGACACAGAGAATACGATCGTAACATCGATGCCATGCGACAGTCATTATGTGCTGGTTTTGTCACAAAAATCGCTCATCGATTACCAAATCACAATGGCTATCGAACTTTGGGTGAGAACCCCGTTCTCGCGCAGGTACACCCGCCGATGGCGCGACAGCTCGCGGATGCCGATGGCCTGTTACCAGAATGGATCATCTATCATGAGTTGATTACGACATCAAGGCCATTTATGCGGCACGTGTTAAAAATTGAACCGCGATGGATCGCCAAGGAAAGGACTCTGTTGGCCCAAACAGTTGACATCTGCCGCCTCAGTGGCGGCGTGATGACTGAGGTTGACGCGTTGTCGGTTCATTCTCAGTCGCAAGATGCGAGCACAATAGTTAGAGACGATAGCAAAAGAAAGAATGGCGAAGACGAAATAGCCGCCGCACGTGCGCGATTTTTAGCCCGCAAGAAAAGAGTCAAATAGCTTTGTTGTTGTAAAAACTAGATAACTTCTGTCCACTCTTGTTTCCCATGTGAAAAAAAACGCTTTAACGGAAGTGTAACGCTCTCTCAACCCGACGCGAAACGCAACCAACGTCGTTACATTTCGCACGCGAGAGATGCACGCGTATAACCCAACGCTCGACACAGTATCAGATGGCGCAAAGCAAGCTCAAGCGTGGGCGACGTTCAAACAGAACGGAGGAGAGTTCGGCAGAGACGCCGACAACGTTGATGGTGAGATCGAGGAGAGCGACGTCAAGACGGGAGAAAAGAAGGAATACGGAAAGCATTATCCGAGCGTTTGGACGAAAGATCCCCACGGTGGGCCATATAGAATCGACAAAGGACCCGGTGCGAGCAAAGGATACGATGCCCTGGAGCAGAAGAGCGACGGTACATTGATTGAACGTCCTGCTGGTTACGAGAAGCCACAGTCGGGGCCGACAACAAACTTTGTTGGTAACCATATGACTCAAGGCGCGATTGACTTGGTACAATATGAACTCACTAAGACTGATCCCAATCAAGAGTTACGTCGGCAACGAATAATTAATGCGCGAGGAATCGAGTTGAAGCCCCCGGCGCTCTTGTCCGTGACAGAGGAGGCGCGTTCAAATGTCGGCACTCGTCAGAAAATTGAGAGCTTTTCTTGGTATGACAACCGTGATGCGATTCGTATATCAGTTTCTATGAGCACAATGGGTGAGGTGAATTATAGTGCAACTTCTTTGACGTGTACGGAAACGAGCGCTTTGATTGAAATTCCCATGGTGACACCAACTGAGTCGAGTGTAAAGGATACGCACGTTCTGCATCTGAAACGCTTATTCAGCGTAATCGTACCTCAAAACTCACGTTTTAGAGTGGAGAAACAAAACATTATTATACATTTAGCGAAAAAAGACGCTCAAACACCCTGGACGATGCTCGAAACGCCTTTAGACTCTGTTCGGGCTCTTCCGTCGCAACCTAGTGTGAGCTCTGCCGTCGCCACGACGCAGGCAAACATAGACTTACGGACCTTACGTTGTCAAGTTATCAACGCTAGGGAAGGTAAACTAGCGTCTAAGTTGACGTGGCTGAAAAGCAAGACGGACGCCGGCGTCGAAGACGAAAACAGTATGAAATTCATGCCAGCCATGGAGGCTGTGCAAAGCGTTCAAATGTACGTAAACGCTGGAGATTATTCTAGTGCTTTAGATGCAGCCAGCCGTGGTCTTATGGATAGCTGCATAAGCCACGCGGACAAAGTCGAACTTTTGATGCAACGAGCGATAGTTAATGTTCAGCTTGGGGCATTGAAGACAGCAGTATCCGACTATGATGAATTGATTAAAATTGTGCCGTCTCTAGCGGTATTACTCCAAAGCGCGGGGATACGGGAGCAGCTTGAAGACTATGAAGGCGCACTGGACGCATACACAACCGCACTGGAGCTCGATTCATCGTGTTCTAAAGTCCACACAGCCATGCGTAGAGTGAAACGTCTCTTAGAGCAACAAGAAATCGATAAGGCCGAGGCGAAGCAGCGACACGCGGAGCACGACAGCAACAAAAGCGTGCCGCGACCGTGTTTACCGCAGTTTGAGAACCGCGGGAAAGCTGGAGCGTGTTTTTAATAATGAACAAAGATTGTGTTGATTTGTCTTCGCTAGATGCACCAACAAGATCCTAACTATCTATAGCTATCTAAACTTATTTATCGCTTACCGCCTCGCTCTTTAAGAGTCAAATGAATTGTCGATCCATCCTTGAGATTATAGTACGCCAAACTCGCAGTATCTTTGAGGAATCCCAGGCCAGGAGTACTCAACTTTTGCTTATTTTGGGCTAGTTCTCCAACGAGTGGCTTGATTGCTCTTTTCAAGTCTATAATCTTGTCCTGAAGTGAGTCAACGCTGATGTCCAAGGTTTGTCCCGTCAGATTACTGTTGCCTTCAACTTGAGGGCAAATCACCTTGATCACTGCAGATCCAGCATGAGCACTCAAGAAATCAGATTCATCATCTAATTCGACCGATCCCACCTTTAATTTTTTCGGTTCGGGCTCTATTTCTTCCTGCATGGGTGAGGAGGGTCGCTTCTCGACAACCGTCGTCACCTGCGGCGGTGGTGGCGGCGGAGGTACAGCTTTAGCCATTTGTTGTGGCGGCGGAGGAGGTGCCGCCGTTCGAGTCGGTATAGTTTGTGCTGTTGGCGCAGCAGTCATTGGCACTGTACTGGTGACCGGCGGTGGTGGTGGCGCAGTTGCCTTTGATGGCCTATGCTGGGATAACTCTGCAGCGAGCGCCTTGGAAACTTCTGCGTCAGTAGAACCGAAAATATCAGGACGATTTCGTGCCAAATTCAAAACGTTCGCTGCCACATCTTCGTGGGAAGCTTGCGTGCTACCACGCAGTTTGGCCAACATAGCCTCTCGCTGCTGCTTCCATTTTGGATCGATTAGCGAGATACGCATGTGCTCAGCCATTTGATCCAGCGGAATCATCTCTCCAGTGATTGGTGACACAACAAATTTACTTGCATCCATCGCTGCAGCCTTCCTCTCTTCGGGCTTTTTGTAGTTGCGAACAATTTTCATAGCACCCTCAGTTGCTGCTTTCGCCGACGCTATTGGCGGTTCAGGGTTCGAATGAGGTTCTGCTGCTTGCTGCACCATCTCACGCTCCTCAGCGTCCATCGTCGCCATGGCTGCCGGAGCGGGTAATTCATCCGTCACACGGGATGTAGTAGGCGCCTCTAGCTCTTGCTTTCGCATGGATTCGATGATTTCATTCAGCTTCATTGGCGGTGGCAGTGCTTCATCTTCAGCTTCGTCAAAATCCAAAGTTTCCACGACAACGAAACTATGCCAATCAATGAGTGCCATCTGAATGCGTTCTTCTTCCTCTGCATCTTCCTTGTCCTTCTTTGCTTTATCTTGCGCTGATTCCCATTCGAGACGCTTGAAAACCCGTTCCAACACGACACTCTTATCGCAAGCTTCTTCAACGGACTCAAGTGTCGCACTATCTGGAGTAACAATCTTTTCATAAGCATCGGCGAGAGCGGTAAAAAACGTGAACATTGAGTGTTGAGGTCTCAAAAAGTTAAACTGGGGGTTCGTATGTTCCTTTGCAGCCAGGGAAGTTACAAACTTTTTGCCGTTTCTTGCGGCAAATTGCGCAGTGACTTTGATGACATCAAGATCTACGGCAGAAATACCAGCGGGAATGGGTATGGTGAATTCATCCTTTTTAGGAGGTTCCAAAACTACAGGCTTTGCACTACCAGTGCTCGCCTTAGTTAATACCTGAGTCGCTGGTGCCGGCGCCTGAGATGGTGCAGCCGCCGGCGTTCCGGTAGCTTGAGCCTTTGCCTCGTCCACCTTCTCGCGATAATATGCGTGGTAAGGGTCCCCAGGTGTCAAAAAGTTGAATTTGACATTGTTCTTCTCTGATGCTAAAATTCTTTGCTCGAACTCGGGACCATTCTTGCCTACGAACTGCGCCGTCTTGTCCACGATCACTCTCACATCTGGTGGTGGAACAATCACCCCAACAGTGTGCGTCTGCGTCTCTAACGACACCGTTCGTCCGCCATCGACGTTTACCGCACGGTCTTTTATTCCCTGTGTTTGAGCGCATGCATACGCATCGTCAGTACACGAAAACCTTGACTCTCGGTGCGCGCTCTTCACAGTTCAGCAACAGTTTCTTCATGAACGCAATTATCGACGAAAGGTTGAAATTGCGAGTGTTCTACGCGCACGTACCGTATCCACGACGGATTTCGCGACTTCCATGGTGATGCTCACTCGCGCACCGCGAAGTGCCGTGCGTCGCCCGCGGATTAAAATCTCAAAATTTTGAGATTTTTGCCGGTTAGGGTTGTAAGAAGTACCACGAGCGTTGACGCGCGTGAGAAGGCGACGCGTAAACTCACACCCGCGGCTGCGCTGCGAGTGGCCGCCAGCGAGGCAATATTTGCAAGCATCTCGAGGAGTTTCGGTTCATTCGTCGAATACATAGGCGCTGAAAACGCTTAGTGTGTTCTCCAGCAGAGGCTCTTGCCATTCCATCTTTGCGCGCGCGCGCGTCATCAAGGCAACCATGGATGCGGCGGCATTGAAACAAAGAGGAAATGAGATGTACTCTAAGGGGAAATTTGGTGCCGCCATTGAGGCCTACACAGAGGCCATCACATGTGATCCGCGATGGACGGTGCTTTACATAAACCGCGCGCTGTGTCACCGAAAACGCAAAGACTGGGCGAGCGTGAAGCGGGACTGCGAAACTGCTCTTCATTTTGATCGGAATTCAGTAAAAGCGTTGTACATGCTTGGTCTAGCACTTATTGCAGAGAAGAGGTTCACTGAAGCCGCCGTTTCTCTCCAAAAGGCACTGGAAGAGGCGCGGGAGAGCGGGAACATGATTCAAGACGATGTTTGGCGCGAACTCGCTCGAGCAAAATATTTAGAGTGGGAATTGGAGGCAGCAAAGCGAGAAGAGCGATTCTCGCGCTTCGAGAATAACGTAAATAAACTGTTGGGCAGCATGGATCAGGAAGACCTGCACACGTTATCTGAGGTGATGAGAAGTGCGCGCGAGGCAGATGATCGTTCTTGCGAACCTCCTGATGCGTTTTGTTGCAAGTTAACATTTGAAGTGTTTCGCGATCCTGTTATGGCACCATCCGGTCACAGCTACGAAAGACTGGCGATTCTTCAGCATTTGTCAATTAGTGCGTTCGATCCCATAACTAGAGAGCCACTGAAGCCGAATCAACTCGTGACAAATGTCAACTTGCGAAACGCCGCCCACGCCTGGCTCAACGCTCACGCTTGGGCTTTTGGTGACATTGTCCGCCCGGATGCACCGTTAGAATAATAGCAAAATATTAAACACCATCAATATAGATTGATGATGTGTACAACTACTAGCCGCAGCAGCATTTGGTAACTTAATACAGTATCTATTTAGCACAACGTTTCCCTACCGTCTTCGCAGACAACCGACGCTACCCCGCCGCACTTCGAGTCGCGTGACGACTATCGTCAAGCTAGTAAAGAAGTGTAGAGTGAAAAGCAATACGTCATGCCCGGTATACTTCACGAGCGTTCCATTCCGGTTGTTGCCGCGCTATGGACGTTTACGTTGTTCTTAATCGTCCGAGGAACTCGAGGATCTGACGACGTTCTCATCGATTGGGAACGGTTGTGGCTTTTGTTCGCACGCATCAATCCATATTTCTTTAGTGCGCTCGGCATTGCCGGGTCTGTGGGCTTGTCAGTCGCGGGCGCGGCGTGGGGGATCTTCATCACCGGAAGTAGCTTGTTGGGTGCAGCAGTGCACGCGCCACGAATTACCTCAAAGAACCTGATTTCAGTCATCTTCGTCGAAGCAGCTGCAATTTATGGAGTGATTGTAGCCATTATTTTGAGCACGAAATTAGACTACGTACCACCAGATCCAGACACGGGAGCGTTTCACGCATCAACCATGCTCGCGGGATACGCTGTCTTTGCGAGTGGTATGACGTGTGGACTTTGTAATCTGGTGTGCGGGATCTGTGTTGGCGTAGTAGGCAGCGCATGTGCGATAGCAGATGCGGCAAACCCGACGCTGTTTGTGAAGATTCTCGTGATTGAAATCTTTGGCAGCGCAATTGGTTTGTTTGGCGTCATCGTGGCGATTATTTTGAGTTCAAACGCGGTGTTTGACAAAGTATAGCTCGAACCACCATCTGTAGTAGTAGCATTTAGAAATTGAAATTGAATCATGGCGCACAGCTCATCAAGCGTATTCAAAATGAAAAGTATGGATCACGTTAATGTCAAAGCTAAAACGAGCAATTTAGAGTCAATGTTTTTGTTTCTAAACAAAGTCACCTGATTTTACATGACGAAAAAAAATCTAATCCTTCTTCTTCTCTGCAATAGACTTGGGCTTCTCAAGCATGGCCTTGATCGTCTCCTTTTTCTTTCTGTCGTCCAGTGAGAACGCCGCAATCAAGTCTTCCTTGCGCAATCGAGCACGCGCTATGCGCCCGTCTTTATACATGTGTGGAACGCGTACGACTTCTACACCCTTTTCGAACAAAATTAACGTCGGCAACTGCTTGCTAGTACCTGAAACATTAATTCCATATTCTTCGCCAGTTTTAGGCCATCGCATGAGGTCGAGTTTTGCAAACTTCAAGTTTTCGCTTCCATACTTGCAGCTCAATGCAGCGTATGTTGGTTCTAAGTTCACACATGGCGGCGACCACGAGGCGTAAAACTCCACGATCCATGTAGTGTTCGCTTCATCCCCGCTTCTTTCGATAACGCGTCGTTTCAGCGTTGCTGGGTTCAACCATTCAATGCGGCTTGGGCCTTTGTACTCAGGTTTGCGCACGTACAAGAACAACATTGCGTACATGACGCCATACCAGGAGAAAATTCGTTGGTCCATCATCCAAGCGAGCATCAATATGCCTGATTTGGAGTACATAAATACATCTGACAGCCAAGAGTCCATGTTCACTCGGCGAATGAACTTTACCCCGCACATGGCTAACAACGTCATCGCCGTTTGCTTTTCCCAACCTTCGAGCATGGACACGGACCTCGGGTATTCATGTCGCGCCCACAGAGAAAATAGCGGATAAGTCGAAATTACTAACACATTTAGCACGTAATATGCGGATAAGAAACGACTGATGGCCATTGCTGAGCGTGCAACAAAGTGGCGGCGGTGTGCAGTTTTGCTCATGTTACCCTGGGACTTGCAAGTGGTTTGCCAAACAGCGGTGGATTTCATTGAACTGTGTTGATTCTTGGGCGAACGTGATTGGTATTAAGACGAAGCGGTGAAAACAATCGCGCTAGAGTTTACTTTATTACAAAGTGGCGTTTTATTGTTTTTACATGTGCATCATTTCAATCCCCAGTCTTCATCTTCGTCAGAGGACGACTCACTGGCGTTTATTTCATCATCAAGACTTCTTTCAATTGATACTTCACTTTCGCTTCGGGGGGAAGTTGGATTGTTTCTATCGGCAGCGTGACTGTTCGTTGGTTTTATCTTCGTCCAATCTTCTTTTGCTAAGCTTTCATCTGAATCAAAATCTTCCTCGTCAGTTGCAAGCGTCTCGATTCTGTCGTGACTTAAGACTTTGTCTAGCTTGGAATTTTTAGGCTTTTCTGCTTGTACGTTATCGCTGGTACTCTCTACTGAGTCTTCATAGTTTGACAAAATTGGCGCAAGTTTCCGTCCAAACTCAATTTCTAATGCGTACACTTTGAAAAAGTATCGACACCAGAAAGCGTCTTCGTCAACGATGCCCGGCACAATTCGCGCGAAGAGCTCCTTCATAAAGTTGTTTGAACTCAGGACATCAGTGATGTCTTTTTCTCGAAGGTCCCGCGAAAAGTTCTTGGTGAAGTAATCAAATAGCTTACTTTTTTCAGGTTCATCGGTGTAAGTCCCAGAGTCTCGCTGAATTGCTTGTAAACGCGTTTCAAACTCATCTTTCTCGCGTCGCGGCGTTTTGATTTCCTTGGCTGCAAACGCATCTCGAGTTTCCTTAAGCACATCTTTCGTTTCCTCAATCGCCTCTCTCGTCGTAACCTTGACTAAATTTGCAAGCTGTCCAGCGCCTTGAAACATCTTTTGACCCAAAAGTTCTATCTTTTCACCCACTTGTTCAAACGTATCTTGAACGTCGAGCGCATTGTCCTCGTCCTCGTCCTCGCCTTCGTCGCCTCTCGCTCCTGTGGTAATCACCATACCATCACTGGTATACATCACCGAATCGTCACCTTTGGCAAGTTTGACATCATCATCATCATCATCATCATCATCCACACTATTATTAGATGTCTCTTGTGCATCCAAACTATCGACATCGTTGTCGCTCGCGTGCGCTCGCAAATCCTCCTCCACTTGCGCCTTGATGTCTTTGAAACTCTCCTTCAACTCGTTCGACACCTCGTGAGTGGCTTGCTTAATCGTCGCCAGCGCGCCTCGGGTGAATGAAAACGCACTCGACATCAATGCTTTTATCTCATCCGTATCGTCGTCGCCGTCGTCGTCGTCGTCGTTGTCGCTTTCACCCGTCGCGACAGCTGCACCACCGTTGCGCGTCGCATCTTCACCTCGAACGACCTCGTCGTCGTCTTCGTCGTCGTCTTCGTCGGATTCTAACACCAGCGCCTCGGTGACGCGCTTGAAAAACTCCATCTCGCACGCCTAGGCGCGTGCGTTGAACCGCACGCTCGCGTGTGCGCGCGCGGAATTATGGAGTTCGCGGTCGGTGCCGAGCGCGTCATTCGTCGTCGGCATGCGCGTGTGCGTGGTGACGCTCGAGTACGACGTCGAGTGCTTCTCGGGCAATGGCATTTTATCTCAAGCTCTAGTGCGTGGGTTGTCTACCGCCTCGTCGTCGTCGTCGTCGTCGTCGGGAGTGCGCGTGTTGGTGGTGTGCGGCAAACCGAGCGGTGACGAGGTCCAGACGTCGTCGTTATCGTCGATGCACGCGACGCGCGGTGTCGTGGACGTGGTGTACGTTACCGTACCTCGAGACAAATGGTTCAAGCTCACGGTCGATGGGGCTTGGAAGGAATTCGCCGACGGGTGCGCGCGAGAGGATGTCCGACAGTCGGTCTGTCAGTTTGCGCCGCGCGTGACGCTCGGCGTGGACTGGTCCTCGCACGCGGCGGCGCAATCGATAGGGATGCCAATACCGTACGTGATGACTGCGTTTCGAATCTTTTCACAAAATGATGAACGACACTTGGCGTGTGAGCGAGATGCAGTTCAGATGGCGGCGGGCGTGGTGGCGCTATGCGGTTCGGATGCCCGGTATATTTGCGAGCGCTTGGGCGCGTCTCGAGCGCCAGAAGTTATTAGTCCGCCGTTGCGGTCTACCATCGTAAACCTGGCCAAGGAGGTTGTGAGTAGCGTGGAATATGATACAGGTACGAGGCGGTATTTATCGTGCGTCGTACGCGTGAGTGCGGAGAAAGAGCCGGATAGATTTGTGAGTTTGGTGGAGGAATTGGCACGGCGCGGAGCGTTTGCAAGCGGTGCGCTCGTGCCGTTATTGTGTGCGAATGAAAACATATTACGCACGAGTAAATACGCACAAGATCTCAAGGAGCGATTTCTTTCGTGTGCGCCCAACGGTCGAGTCATTGAAAATTTTCTTGACGAGCGGGAATTGAGTGCAATTTTTCGTGAAACAGCGCTCAATGTGCATCCATCAACCGCCGACGCGTTTGGGATGACTGTTGTCGAAGCAGCGGCTTTTGGCGCACCATCGGTCATGCATCGAGGTGGTGCGGTGGGCGCGTCAGAACTTTTGCGTCCACATCTCTCGGAGAGTATTGAGGTTGACGTTCTAGCTCCCGTGCACGAGTTTGCGGATAAAATAGAATCCGTGCTCGCCGATCCAAAGACGCGTCTCGTTGTAGCGAAGAACGCATCCGAGCGCGCGCTCGAGTGGGACGAGACTTCATACGGTCAGGCGATGCTAGAACACTTGAGTGCATATTAATTGATTGTTTCTTACGGTATAGTATAGAGCTATTGAATTTGTAGTAACGATAGAAGATGGTTCACGTATAAAATCCAAACTCACGCAAGCCTTGTAAGATGCCAAGCGCTTCGTTCTCAGTGGCAAGAAATACGCGTTCGAGAGCGAGTTGACCATTAGCCATTCTATCATTTGCCCACTGTCGAAGTTCGAATTCCGCATTTCCTACTATGATGCACCTCGTATCACCAGATAGCATTAGGATGTCGTTACCGCTGTCGCCGCACGCGACGGTTTGCAGGTGCTCAAATCCCAACTGTTTGCGAACATACTCCAAACTTTCCAACTTTCCGGCACCAGCGCTGACACAGTCCACGAATTTCCACCCACCTGAGCCGCTGATTATAATTTTGTAATCTAAACCGCTCGCTGCGCATGCATCTCGCAGCGTTCGCTCGACGACGGATGCGTATTCGTCTTTCACACCGATGGTGACTTTGTGTTCGTTTTGCTCGTCAGCCGGACGAAAGTGGGAATTTTCATGTCCACACTCATCAACCGCACGTTTCGCCGCATCCGCGACAACTGAATTCGACCAATTGACGCCCAAAGCCTTGCTCCACCCGTCGTCTTCGATCCATCCGTCGGCAGAGCGTTCAAACACCTTGGTGCCGACGGCGCAAATCAACTTGTCTGGCTCCACCATGATGTCTGACTTTTTTGCGATCAAGTCGTTAAACGATGCCAATGACCTCCCGGTGGAATACACTAACTTTGACCCCGCAGGTTTGGCGCTCGATGACCAAAAGTCTCGGAATGCGCGCGTGTACTCATCGTGACCAACCATCGTGCCATCGAGGTCGCTCACGATGAGCACTGAAGAAGAAGTCGACGACGACGACGACGACGACGCGCGAGACTGCATCGCCCGCGCACAGGTGCAGCGCGCATCGAATGGCGTCCATGGTCGTCGCGACGACGCGTGCGCGCGAAACATGCTGCGGCGGCAACGTCTGCGGTCGCGCTTCGTGAAACTCTTCTCGAGGTGCGGTTGCGTGTTGAGCAGATGTATTTAAAAACTGAAGTGAACTATCAAAAACTACAAAGCAAAGCATGGAAAAAAACCTACGCCACCTACGCCGCCGTCGCCGCTGCCGCCGCCGCGCGCTTGGCTTTGATATCCGCCACGGCGGACCGAATGGCGTCTTCGGCGAGCATCGAGCAGTGCAACTTCACTGGAGGCAAGTTCAAATGTTTCGCTATATCCTGGTTCTTAATCGTCACCGCTTCATCAACATGCGTGCCCTTAATCCATTCCGTCGCCACCGAAGAAGACGCAATCGCAGACCCGCACCCAAACGTCTTGAAGCACGAATCCACAATGTTGCCCTCGTCATCCACCTTGATTTGCAACTTCATCACGTCCCCGCACGCCGGGGCGCCAACCACGCCCGTGCCCACGTTCAAATCGCTCTTATCAAAACTACCCACATTTCTCGGGTTCTCGTAGTGATCGACAACCTGCGCGGCGCACGTACATCAACCCAGTCAGTCAGTCCGCGCATCCATCACGGGCTCGCACGCGCGAATCCATCGACGTGGCTGGCGGGCACGCCATGGACGCACCTTTTTATCGTACGCGCGTCTCGTGACGGCGTTCCACAACGTCGCCGCGGTCGCGGTCGTCGTCGTCGTCGTCGCGGTCGAGATCGTTGTGATTCGTCGTAACATCCTCGTCGTCGTCGCGCACTGTCGTCCTTCTCCTTCGCGCGCGGCAGCCCCCCTCGCGCGACGCGCACACATTGCGGTCGGTTGGACACCCCACGCGAAGAAAAACGCGTCGACCGGTACGCGCGCGGTGGTTGGTTACCGCCGTTGCGACGGTGCGCGACGCGCGAGGAGGACATGGCGCCATCACCGCTGCACGGGGTGAAAGTTATTCCCGATGACCGCAGCGCCGAGGGTGGGGCGAACACCCCGACGACGCCGCCGGCGACGACGACGAACGACGGGTCGCTCGTGAAGGAGAGTCCAGGGAAGAATTCAAAGAAACAGTCGTCGTTTAATAATACCACGTCGTCGACGTCACCGTTGGGGGGTAAAACTGCGGCGGTGCCGACGGCATCGAGCGAGGCGGCGAAGGTTTTTGGGGGCACCACGGCGTTGGATGACGATGATGTCGACGATGAGGAGGAGGAGGAAGATTCCTGGCGGGAAGCGGCGATGAGGCATCGATACGCATTCGTCGGGGTAGTACTCGTCGCCGTCAGCGCGTGGCTCGCGGCGGTGGATTCGGGGCATGAGCATAGATGGAAACATACCGCCATGGCGGCTGGGTTCTTCCTCGGCAAGCCTATTGCGCAAGGCATGGTGTACCTCGTGGTGTTTGTGTTGCAAAACGTATTGCCGCTCGACCAAGTGGCGTATTACTTTCACGTTTTATCGCCGCCACTTACGCAGCTCATTCGTTTCATCGGTCTGGCTGTGATGTGGTCTTTGTTCTATTCCGAAGCCTACGTCGGGGTGCGCGCGCACCAAAGCACGGTGAAAATATTCGTAATCTTCGGTTTGTTTCTCGCGTCGCGTTGCGTCGCGTTGTTAATGGTGAAAATCTTAACAGCGCGCTTGCACGCTGGGACGTTCTGGGATCAACTGAGGTCGACGGTGAGACATGAGTTATTACTGAAAAGTTTGACTGGTCCGCCCATTCGTCCACGACCGGGTAAAGATAAGCACCGCATGCGGTCAGGTTCAAAGACGGGAGCGTTTATTACATCGGCGACGGAGAAATTACGAGGGCATACGCGAACGCCATCGAATCAATCCGATACAAGCGAACCTGCAGCAATGCACGAGATGCATGCTACTATCGGCTCAAGTATGTCTGAGACAGAGCATGCGACTTGGGAAGGAGAAACTGGAGACGTGCGTTTGGCGGTAGAAAAGGCGGAGGCTTTAATGAAAGCGGGCACTTCATCCAGTAGCGGTAGTATCTTCTCATCTGCGAAGATCTTCAACTCAATGTTCAAAAGTTCGCATCATTCGCATATGACGAAATTTGGTAACACCGAACGATTATTGGATAAAGCAAACGCGGGCTCGGCGAATGAGGATGAATTGAAGAGGGCAACGCGCTTAATTTTTAATCACATTCGCCGTCCTGGGAACAAATTTATCACGAAAGAAGCGGTCGAAGACTTTATTCCAAGTAAAGATGTCGTGGAAGCATTCAACTTACTCGCAGGCGTGGATAGTTTTGAATTCTCGGCACTTGGTTTCAATGACCTCTCTCGAGGCTTGCGAACGATGTTTGAAGAGCGCAAGTTGCTGGGTCAAACTTTGTCATCCATGCAGGGCCTTGCAGAGACTCTTGGTCGAAGCTTGCAGGTTTTGTTTTTCTTCATAGTCGCCATCATTGGTTTATTTATGTTCCAAGTGGATGTCAGTTCCTTATGGTTGTTGTTTTCGTCTTCAGTTTTAGCGTTAACTTTCATTTTTGGATCAAGCGCTTCGCGAGCGTTTGAAGCGGCAGTCATGATATTTGCAGTGCACCCATTCAACATTGGTGACTGGATCATGTATCAAGAAAACAACTATAAAGTAATGGAGCTTGGAATTAATTGCACGAAATTGTTAGCCCTTGGCGGTGAAATTGTGTACATTCCAACGTCGCAGCTCGCGACTGTGCAGATTACAAATCTCACACGCTCCAATCCACTTTGGATGAAGATTTCTCTCATGATTGATATCGGTATGACTCAAGCACAGGCAAAAGTGATCGAGAACACTGTGAAACAATTCATGGAAACAGACAAACGAAACTATGGGCGCGACGTGATGGTCTTATTGCGTGGCACGGCGGTGGAACTGTTGAAGGTTGAATTCAACGTCTTGTACACGCTCACATTCAATGGAAGTCAACGCGGAGCTATGCTTGAAGCTCACAGTCGAATGTTGTTTGTGGTAACAAATGCACTGATTGCTATGGGTGTATCTTACACTGGCACGGATGGCATGATATTCGCCAGCAACATGGACACGCTTGGTCCACCCTTGACGGCAACGTCAACCTCTGGCGCGCCTCCGCAATCGACGACTCTGTACGGTCGCGGTTTCAGCACGGACTCCTCACCCAATACGAGCCAACCAAGTTTGACGAACTTGAATTCCGAAGCACACTCCGCGCTGGCACAAAACACGGAAAATTTTGCGCCGCATACTTCATTCTTCCGAAGTAATGCCACGCAGCAGCGATTCGCCCTTCAAGGAAACCTGCGTCATCTTTCTGGCATGTTGAAAATGGACTGACAAGTCCTGTAGTTTGAAAATGACATGTGATATTTCATCATTTGTAATTACAATCCTAGTAAATGTTCTCTATGCGCTATACGTTATCTATACTACCTTCTTGATAGATACGTCTTGACGACTGGCGGACAAGCGTATCAACGATCGAGCGTGAGGAATTTTGCGATGACGTCCTCATGGACGTGATTGATTGTGTTGCGTCCGTTCCGCTTGCGGCTAAGTCGGAAAGAACGGCAGCTACTTTATCAGGGAAGTGTTCTGTAAAGAATCCTGCCTGCACCATCATTCCTCTGTCCATAAACTCTTTCGCTTCCACAAGCCGTGGTTCGTACATGCCATCTTCCCTCCTGTGCAAGTGTACCAGCTGACCTGGAGGATATAATTTTGCCGCCATCATGGGCGATTGAGCTACTTGGCGTTCAGCAAAATCTATGAAATTTTCGCGAAGTGCTGTTGATTCAGTGGCAGCCCCTGCAGCATCTAGTACGTCTGAAATCTGCAACTTTGTCCCATTGAAAGTCATTCGCATCATTAATGAAAATTTATTCAGCTTTGAATTAGTCAGAGACTCCATCAGATCGCTTCGAAGCTTCAGCAATGATGGTCCAGAAAGACGACAGAACAAGTCGCAATGATGCACTGTACTATAAGTCCAAGGCTTGCAAACTTCGCACAACTCTGCGCTAAGCACACCTCCCGGGGGTTCGATGCACCAAACCTTCAAATTAGGAAACTTCTTACGAAGATGCAGCGACAATACAGCTGCGACTCCTGCACCTAGCGAGTGTCCGGTTATCACTAACTTCCAATCCTTACACTCAGAGGCCGTACTTGGAACTGGTGCGCACCCATCGCTTGGAGCTTTGCCCAGAATAGTCTGTTCTAAAACTCTGTTGACTTCCAAATCTGCAAGAATGAAATTTGTTGCTCGGAGCACCCCGGCGTGCACGTGTAACTCTTGCCCTTTCATTTGGGGTTGATTTACAGCTTCACCATTCAACATTACTGGCTTGTACATACTGTCCGTGATGCAGTCAGTTATGCTTAGCGTACCGCGAATTGAAAGCACAACGGCTTTACGTCGCACGTCTCGCGCGATGAAATAAGGAGCCTCACCAATTCCATTTGCAACTGATACGTAAAACAAGTCTTCCGACTCGATTCCGGCGCACTGTTTTAGGGCTGCTCTGTCTAAAGTATCGCTATGGTGTTGTTTAGCTTGTTTTGTACATGAACGACATCCACAACATTCTATGCACGCCGTCGGTGAACAAGCGATACCAAGACCCTTTGATGGATTAGCCCACGCGAACAGTGCCCAACCATACGCCGCAAGAGCCCAGCGTGAATAATGCGCAAAATCGTCATACATTGCATGTAGAGTCGTGTATGGAGAAAGTGCGTCGGAGTTCTCCACGAGAGGCTTACCGAGTGGACTGTTTTCAATCAGATGCCGATGTTGAATCGCGAGAAGACCCATACCGGCGGCTATATCACTAGGCACCACGTCTGCTCCTTGGAACACCTCCGCAAAGCAGTTTGCAATGTGTCCGAGTGCGCCATGCTCGGCAAGCTTCCGATCAACGTCCGCATTATTTGACAACTTTCGCCGATTCAAACACATCATCGCCGCGATCATATCAAAAATCTTGTACCACTTTTGTTCGCTCGGCAGGTGACCAAACATGCTAAACATCAACGAGAAGCCAATAAAATTGAACGCAATAACAAGATAGTTGCCAATGATAACAGTTAGCACCGTTGCTCTCGTACGTGAGCGCGATAAACAAGCCGCGCTCGACCCGGCGTACAACACCGTACCGTACACGGTAAATGCGACGTCGGCGCAAATGATGAGCACGTGCACGTAAATCACATACGGTACGTACTTGCGCTTGCCAGGTTCCAAAATCCGCCCTCGTAACGCCATGTGTAAGATGATCGCCTCCGTACACAGCGAGATGAAGTAACACCCAAACGTCCCGAATAACCACGCCAACACGTCGTCTCCCTCTGAACACCCCTTCTCCAACGTCCTATGCGCCCGTTCGTACACGAGTAATATCAACACGCACCACAACGTGTGTACGAGCATCAACCCAGCCATAGGAAGCGGAAGATCATCCGCGCTCAGCAACCATTGACGTCCGAACAGTCGCAACGCGGGCATCGTCCTCGTGGAATCGACAGCCCCGACGCGCGGCGTGTCTCGTGTCCTCCCTCAGCGTTCACGCGTGCGTTCTCCAGCGGCGCGCTTACGACGTGGTTGACATTCGTGCAATCATCGTCCGCCGTGTATGCGCGCCTGCGTCGTCGATCGCGTATCGTCGCTCGACGACCGCGGGCGGTGTTCTGTCGTTCAACACCATCCAGGCCAGTCAGTCAGTCGTCTGCGTGATGGCCCGAGGCATTTGATGATACATTAGTGGCGCGAACACCATCCATCCGACCCGACGCGATGCCGTTGACTCGCCGCCGCGCACGACAGACGACGACATACGACATACGACATACGACATACGATCGCCATGAGCGCACCATCGTCCATGCGGTACGTCATCAGTATTGCGTCATCTCGCGATGTATGCACTGTGATGGACGACGATGGACGACGATGATGCGCGGGATTTTTCAAATGTACAATCGAGACAGATGACAACTAACATCGCGTGTTGTTCGTGTCGCGACGTATACACAGGACACACGCGACGTATGCGACGGGGGTGATGACGCACGAGTCGCGAATGATACATGGTCGTGGAGCGTTGACGACGTTGAGGGCGAGAGTGTCGTCGAACGCTCGAGTGAGAAGAGGCGCGGCGCGCGAGGGGACGTCGGGTGAGGCGACGCCGCGAGCGAGCGGCGGAGATGGCGAAGAATGGTATACGTTCAAGCATGGCGAGAACACGAGGTGGTTGGTGGAAGAAACTGGTGTAGATTTGGAGGCGTTACAAAGGTTGAATCCAAACGTGGATCTGTCGGCGATATTTCCTGGTGATAGGATTGTCGTTCGCGAAGCCAAGGCGCTGGCGCCAAAGGAGCAAAAGGTGACAGTCGTCGTGGGGGAAGCGTCGAAGCCAACGCCGACGATGGCTGTAGTGAAACCGAGTTTTACGAGTTGGAATTCATCGTTGATACTTTCGGGAGTCCTTGTTGCGGGAACATTGAGCGCTGCGGGATATTTCAATCGTAACCACTTGACGTCGATGTACTCACAGTGGCGTACGGGTCGAGGATGGGTTGGAGCAGATGCACACAATGCCACCGTGGAGGAAATACAAATGCAACGTGATGTAGCGGAAAGAGAAGTTGAGAATCTTCGTGAAAAAGGTGAGAGGTATGAGAAAACTCTAGCAAATTTGCGGGAGATGCTCGATTCTGCATCGAAGAGCGACGCGGCGCTTCGTGAACAAATTGGAGAACTAAAAAAATCTTTGGATGTAAAATCAACGGACGTCGCTCGCCTTGAGAAGGCTCACGATGACGAAAATATCCTTGCTGAGCGTTACAAGAATCAACTTGGTACTGCTGAAATGGAGCTTGAGACGCTCCGAATCACAGCTGTACAACTTGTCGATGCGACCAATAAGACCACGCAGTATGAAGGAGAAATTCTGGCCCTCAAGGATAAGTTGATTGACGTCGAATCTGAACTCATGGCACTCAGAGAGCTCAGCGTTGGATACTCAAGCGATGCTGTGGCTTCGAAAAATAAGTTCAAGGCTGCTCTGTCAGAGTTGGAGTCCGTCAAGCGACTCAACAGCGTACTTGAGGAATCTCTCTCTGAGGCTAAGCAGTCTGTGTCAACTCATCTGAACACGATAGAAGGCTACAAGGCGGACGTGAGCGCACTAAAAAGTGAGATTGAAGGACGAAATCAAGAAATTTCGAAAATATCGACCAGCCTGAGCGACGCTCACGAGGAAAGGCGTTCATTGGAGTCCTCGCTACAAGGAAGCCGGGACGAAGCGCACGAGTTATCTCTTGAGTTGGAAAGTCTTCGCAAAGATCTTGACACTGTTCGATCGGATCTTCAATCGTCCGAAGACAAAGCTAAATCTTACGCCATCGATCTTACTGCTTACAAATCAAAGCTGGCGTTAGTTGAGACGGCACTCAAGACAGCACACGAAGAGGCCTCTCTACAAGCGAATGATTTGATGAAAGCGAGTGATGAGTTGGCAAATGCAAGTAGTGCGCTGTTGAATTCGAATAACGAATTGGAATCAGCGCGTACGGAAGTGGCCTCTCTCACCGAGTCTCTGTCCGAATCGCAATCGTATGCAAAATCTTTGGAAGCAACATTGAATGCGACTCAAGCGCAGACATCAACGCTCTCCATCGACGTTGCTAGTTTGCAATCAAAGTTAGACACCGCTGTGTCTGCGCGCGAAACATCTCAGGATGAGCTGTTGAAATTAAAGACTGAGTATACTTCGACTGTAGCTGAAATGGAGGCGCGCATTGCCTCTGTTGAATCCGAAAGCCGTGCGCTCGCCGATGACAAGACAAATCTTGAGACAAAACTTGTTGAGCTCGAACGTTCAGCAGAGGCACTCACAATTGAAATGGAGAGTGAAAGATCTCAAAAGGAAACGATTGCCGAACAGCTGGCGGATTTCGAGCAATCCAAGAATGATTTGGATGCTGCGTTAGAACTATTGCAAATGGAAGTGGCAGAGTTGACCGATGCGCTGTCTGAATCTAAGCACACTGTGGAATCGTTGGAATCATCTCTTGAAGCTGCAAAGGATGATGCGTACAAACTTGAAGGCGATACTGAGTTGCTCCGAAACGAAATGCGACACGTTGAAACTGAGTTGGCTACAGTTCAGAGCGAATTGACGGAGAAAATGAACGAAATTGATGCGCTTCAAGGAAAGAAAACTGTAGCGCTTGAGGAGGTTGAATCATTGAAATGCCACGTTGTATCGATTGAGTCTGAGCTTGCGGATGCCAACAAACGTGCCGCTGAGGTGTCGAGTGAGCTTGAGTCTGCGCGCAGCGCGATGTCTGGTCTTGAATCTGACCTCGCGCAGAAGCTGGCGTCGACTGAGTCTGAGCTTGCGAATGCCAACAAACGTGCCGCTGAGGTGTCGAGTGAGCTTGAGTCTGCGCGCAGCGCGATGTCTGGTCTTGAATCTGACCTCGCGCAGAAGCTGGCGTCGACTGAGTCTGAGCTTGCGAATGCCAACAAACGTGCCGCTGAGGTGTCGAGTGAGCTTGAGTCTGCGCGCAGCGCGATGTCTGGTCTTGAATCTGACCTCGCGCAGAAGCTGGCGTCGACTGAGTCTGAGCTTGCGGATGCCAACAAACGTGCCGCTGAGGTGTCGAGTGAGCTTGAGTCTGCGCGCAGCGCGATGTCTGGTCTTGAATCTGACCTCGCGCAGAAGCTGGCGTCGACTGAGTCTGAGCTTGCGGATGCCAACAAACGTGCCGCTGAGGTGTCGAGTGAGCTTGAGTCTGCGCGCAGCGCGATGTCTGGTCTTGAATCTGACCTCGCGCAGAAGCTGGCGTCGACTGAGTCTGAGCTTGCAGATGCAAATAGAAGAGTGATGGCAACAGCAAGTGAGCTCGAGTTCTCTCGGGGCACTAACGCATCTCTGGAATCTGAGATTGCGCAGCTTCGTGTGCAAGTAAACGCGAGCGATTCGAGTGCGAGCGAGTACTCCCAAAAGCTTGCATCAGCTGAGTCTGAGATTGCGCAGCTTCGTGCGCAAGTAAACTCGAGCGATTCGAGTGCGAGCGAGTACTCCCAAAAGCTTGCATCAGCTGAGTCTGAGATTGTGCAGCTTCGTGCGCAAGTAAACTCGAGCGATTCGAGTGCGAGCGAGTACTCCCAAAAGCTTGCATCAGCTGAGTCTGAGATTGTGCAGCTTCGCGCTCAAGCCAGCGCCGGTGATTCCAACGTAAGTAAGTACTCGCAGAGACTGACATTAGCTGAGTCTGAGATTGCCGAAGCGAATGAACGTGCGCAACGCTACAAAGAGCGATTATTGCAGCTTGAGAAAAGTATGGAGAGCAAACTTGCTGCCCTCAACGATTCATTGGTAGATTTTACGGAGCCGTCGGAGGAACTTCTTTCACTCAGAGAGCGTGTCTCGCAACTTGAAGTTGAAAACGCTGCAGCAACAACAATGCTTGCAGAGGTGCAAAATGAGCTCAACTCGTCAAATGCAAACATTATAAATGCTCCGCCGCCTCCATCTTGGGAGTTGGACACTCGTCTCCATGAAATGGAGGTGGCGCTGGCTGAAGCAAATAGAGCGGCCCAACTGTCTCTGGCACAGGTCACGCACACAATGGTTAAGCTACAGCAGCAAGCCTCGGGTGATTTACCCACGCACTCAATTTCTTGCGAGTTCAAAGTTCAAAAAGACGTCGGTGAAAATCAATTCATCGTCTTAGTTGGAACGTGGTGCGACTGGGATGTACAAGGAGGCGAATACATGTCGCGATTGAAGGATGGATCGTGGCAGGCAAGTTTGCCTCTCTTTTCTGACGAAGCGTACGAATACAAGTATTGCATCTGTGAGTTGACCAGTAAAGGTACGCGTGTGCCGATTGAGTGGCAAATCGGGCACAACCACTGTTTTGGGTTTGATTCGACGCTCATCACCACCCAGAAAATGTTACCAAAGGCTCAGATTCGAGACAAGTGGCTAGCAGATCCAGCGCACAATCCTATTATTATCTACGGCCCCAATGGCGAGAAGTATGAAACTGGTAGCACAAAGCTTCTAGCGAACATGTCTCATAACATTGCCGAGCAGGGCATTGAAAATGCGCGTTTGAATATTGAGCAACTGAGTACGATGGTGAATAAGACGCTGTCGATGGTTCGCAGTCACTCTCGCGTGTTGTCAGACAACTTTCACTCTGAAACGAAATAGGTTGCAATTGTATTTATTAGCAAAACAATAAATGTTGAGTTTATGGACTATGTTAACTATGAAATGTTATGAATGCGCCTCTGCGCTCCTTTTTCAGGCGGATTCACTAGCTGAGCTTTTTTGCTTTCCTTAAATTTGCCCGCTGTGTTATCAGCCAGTGCAGTCGTCAATGCTACTTGAACGAGTGACGTGACACCAGGGATCCCCTTCAACGAAAATGTTCCGAGCTGATCGATAACGATATCTGGTAGACCATCACTTTCGTGTGCGAGAACTTTATTGAGTTCTGACTCCACGCACGTGATTTGACCACCTACCGCAACTGACATCACACGCGCAGCGCGGTTCGCACTTTCTCCATAGTAGTCGGCTAAACCTTCACTAGGAATACGAATGCGCTTTAATGGTCCGCTGTGCATACCCATACGGACAGGAACCCCTCGAATATTCGAATCTTTCATGTACTCTGCCAACTCAGAAGGCCACTCTAACTTTTGCAATTCAGCTTGCGATTCCAAAGCAAAGAGGAGGCAACTTTTATAGTCACCAAACACATACATGTTCTCTCCGTTTCGCTCGTATCCTCGACAGTCGTAACCAGCGCAGTGAGGACGCATCAGAACTTGACGTAGCGTCTCAAACACCATGCCTAAAGCATCTTCCATGACCTTGATACCGACAGCTTTCTGCAAATCTGCCAAGCCGACAACATGTGTGTATATCATAGTCACGTCGCCTTCTGGCGCGGAATGGAAAGATGGAGTGAGCCGCTCTAGAGTATCAAGCTTTGCAAATACTTCACATCTACTCTGCAAAGCTTCAGGATAAATCTCTTTCAAACGCTGTGGTTTCGTGAAATCATTCATTTTGTGCAAACCTTGATCAAACATCACATACGGAATCGTTATGTTTGCCGATAATGGCAAAGTCGCTTGAGAGAGAAGAATGCCACCGCCAACGCCAGCATCCGCAACACTAGTAACTTGTTTCATAACTGCGCCTTCATAAACAATTTTGCCTTGATGCTTGATGCATTTATCAACGGTTCCGCAGTGAATACCCATGCGAACACGTAATCCATTGTATCGACCAAACTCTTGCTGCGTACCAGCTGTGACGTTGTGCGACTCTGCCGGCCAAGCAGCCTCCATGAGATCCAACTGAACTTGCAACGCCCAAGAGAGAGCATCGCTCACGGAGTGAAAAGCCACTAAAAATGCGTCACCACGAACGAGAAGCTCGTATCCAAAATAAGTTTTCATGCTTTTCCTCAAGACTTCGTCGTGTAGTTTCATGACGCCGTTCTTCATGATGTCCCCCTTTCCTAATTCGCCCATCTTCTCCCAAAGCTCACTAGAACCTTCGATATCAGTTTCAACTAATACCACAAAACTGGTCGGAGGACCTTTTGACTTGTGGCGATTGTTTACGGATTCAATGATATCTTTACGAAACACAATCAAAGAGCCGAGCATCGCAATAAGCGTTGCCGCCGTGGCTAAACCAGAGCTGATTGGTTTCGCCTGGCATCTTCCATACGGCTTGGCGGTAACGTCACAAACCATGTCTTTATCGCAATCTGAATCGAAATCGCACGTGCCTTGACAGAGTTCTTCGAGCGCATCATCGACACTGGTACTTGCGACGATTCTCGCACCACGCGCAATGGCTTCGGCTTTCATGACACCACTTCCGCTTTCTGGTGACGATAAATAGTAATCTCCAGGCTCATCAAATACTCCTCGTACACCTGCGGCAACTAGGACGGCCTGTAAACCAGTGTTGTTAAACGCTTTGGAAGATAAAATGTCCCACAACGTATTCTTCACCACCATATCAGTCGCTATGCCCATGACGAACACACGCCCAATATTTTCATTCTTCAATATATCTTCCATCGATGATCCGCTTTTATCATCCTTGGCGGAGTACATGCTATACGAATCTCTATCGCTAGCGAGCGAAGTCTTGAGTGTAGTTGTCTGTGGAGGCACTTCTAAGTAAGGATCGAGCTCTGCACCAAAGGTACCCGCGACGCAGTGCGGTGGCCACTGGAAGTAGCGACTTTGTAAATAATCATTCGACGAAATTTCATCGACGCATCGATTAGACGAGTCAAAGACTTCTTGAGGAACACCTGCGCCAGTCACGCATAAACCTTGAGTGCCTCCGCATCCCCACACGCAGTCGAGTGTTTGTTTACCGCCTTTGCCAAATCTACAAAAGCTGCAATGCTCCTTCGGGTGCCAATCCAAAGTCACCATCAATCGACTCTTTGCTGCCGCACCGCGCGCGAGCCATTGATTAGCGACATCAACCACTTGTTCTGCGTTCCCTACCGCCAACGTGCCTCTCTTCAACGTCAATCCATCTTTCGACACGGCAGCCTTTGGTATCGCATACGCCGAGCTCTTGTGTGTGGCTGTCGCCACGTACGACCCATCTGCCGCACGCTCATCCATAAAATCATTCTGCAAGCACACCGCAATGACCGCATCGTTTGGCTGCAACGCAGCGCACTTCCTCGCGCCTTTCCTCGTCGTCGTCAAAGGTTTACCAAGCACACCCGACGCGCCCGTGAGTGCCAGCGCGCACACGCCGTTGGCGACGCCGATCACGCTCATCAGCGCGCACGCCACGAACGCTGCGCGTCGACGCTCGTGCGACACTCGTCGCGTTCGCCTCGCCATGGTCCCGCGAGCGCGCATCGTCGCGCGCGATGTCCACCGCGTGCGCGAAAGTGAGGACGACACCGAGCACGTCAGTTCCGCGCGCGCCGCCGTGAATTTACTTCCGACGAGCGCTCGACGCGACGCGAACTCGAACGCGCACGAGTACTTCGCGGGAAGAGATAATCGCGACGACGACGGCACCGACGCACGCACGCGCGTCTGTGGTACTCTCGCCCGCGCACGGTCGTCGACTCGGGGCGAGCTTATCCTTGTAAGAGAATTATATTCCAGGATCCGCTCTGCAGGATGTCGGCGATGATGAACGCTCGAGGCGTGGTGGCGAATGCACGAATGCGCGAGTATGGGCGGCATTCGTTGTTGAAGACGGCACCGTCGAATGGTGCGAATAGACGGGCGTGTACGACGCGGAGATCGGTGTCCGCGGAGCATGTGGAGGTCGAGGTTGTGCGTGAGCCGGGTGTGCTTTTCGACATGGCAGTCGTCGGTGACAGCGCGAGTTTCGACGCGATATTGGAAAAACATTCGGCGGTACTGCGCGCATATGCGGAGGGTGTGGAAGATGGCGATGTTGTACCAAGCAAAGACGTGCTCGCCGCCGCGGAATGGATCCGACAGGCTCTCGTGGAAAAAATTGAGAACAAAGGCAAGTTGCAGCCAGCACAATCAAAAGTGTTGCTCGGGGACTGTGTGGACTCCTTGTGTATATTAGCCGAAAATGACTGCGCTGAAGCGCTCTGGGCACTTCAAGCGGTGTGTTACAGAAACTCTTCAGCGTGCTGGAAGGTTGGCAGCCAGCACAACATGTTTGCGTATTTTCGACAGTCCTTGGCAGAAGGTGCGCCCGAGTACGTGCAAAACGCAGCGCTTTTCTTGGGTTCAACGCTCGTTGCATTCAATGAAGACCTGCATCGCGTGATGGCCAAGTCGCGTCTTGTGCCAACTATTGCGCTGATGTTGCAAAGTAAATGTTCGGACGAGGCGTGCAAAGTGTCATGGTGTGACGTTCGAGGATTAACGGCGTGCGATCACGCTTTGTGCTTGGTGAGAAATTTAAGTCTCAATGGTGCTCAAATCAAACTGTTGACGTCGAATGGAATAGTTGAAATCTGTGCATCATTTTTGGCGCGCGAAGGATTTGGTCGCGTGAACGCGGCGATGACAATCGCAAACCTTGTTGGTCGGGAGGACAACGACAACACGCTCGGTGATGACGAAACTGTCATGGAGTCAATTGTAGACCTCCTCGGAAGAGCATTAGAAGGCGAGCGTTATATGGGCATGAATTGCACCGTTTGGAAAATCACCCAAGGGATCGCAAACATGGCGACCATGGAGTCTGCAAAGCCACGTCTTGCCAAGGCGGGTGTTATTACCCTTCTTGTTCGCGTACTTCGAGAGAAGCAACACCAATGGGATCGTGCTTCATTTTGGGCCTCAGGAGCTTTATGGAACTTAGCTTTTGACGATGAAGTGAAAGAACAACTCGTTGCTGAGCCAGGACTCATAGAGGCCCTTGAGGAGGCAAGACGTCTCGGAAGTGAAAATACAAAGATGAAGGCTCGTGGCGCGTTGTGGATGATTCAACCGCCGCCTGAAGAGACCAACGATGCCGAAGGAAGCGGTAGCACCGCACTTGGCTTGAGTGCAGAAGACATGCAAAAGCTTGGAGCAATCGAGAATGCCAAGGCCCAAGTTATGCTGTCGTATGAGTGGCATCACCAAGCGCAAGTCATGCAACTCAAGGAGGAGCTCAACGCTCGCGGGTTTAACGTTTGGATGGATGTCGATCGTATGATGGGATCGACTCTCGAAGCTATGGCAGCTGCGATTGAATCATCTGATGCGATTGTCATGTGTGTTTCTCGCAGATATAAAGAGTCCCAAGCGTGTCGCACTGAAGCTGAGTATGCGTACACGAGGAAGAAGTGCTTGATCCCAGTAATGGTTGAAAAGGGCTACAAACCTGACGGCTGGTTAGGTATTCTCGTTGGAAGCAAACTTTATTACAACATGTTCAACACGGACATGATGCAGCAATCTATTCCTGGATTAGTGACCGCTGTAGAAGCTATTCATAATGACTCTGCGGCTCCAAAGTTTTTGCAGAAGGCAAGCGGCGGAAATGCGCCTGATGCGCCTCAAGAAGCCGCAGCCGCACTAGCAGCTCCTGTGCGAAGCGCCACCGATGGCGTTTCTGTACCGAAAGATTCAGATGCCATGGATCGTTGGCTCTCAGCTGTTGGCTTACAGGCATATGTCCACGTCTTTGAACATAACGATATTTATGGCAAGGTTCTGTTGAAGATGCATCAAGAGCTTGGTCAATTAAAAATAGCTGAGCAACACGAACTTCTTCAAAATGTTCTTGGTATGCAATCGTACGGTCACAGATTGCTCTTTTTGACCGAAATTGAAGAACTAGTAGGGCCGCTTGATGGAAAGCTGAGAAAGTTGAAAGACTCCACCGCGCCTCCACTCAGGTCCACCCCTATCGTCCGTGGTCCTCCAAAGAAAGACAAATCTCCTGGATATCGAGCGCATTGATTTGTACCTTGAGTCTGATTATACTTATAGTGATCGTATGTAATTCCCGCAACAGTAATATTGCAAAGTTAACGCGTCGCACTCAAATAGTAGTAAACACCATGCCTCAACGATGGCGCCATTACGAACCTCGTCGCTCGGTGCGACGATAGTGCGGTTTTAAAAGCGGCGTGAAGAAAGGCAACGACTCGCTGATAAACCTTCGATCACGTGTTTGAACGCGCGCGTGATATTGTTGCCGCTGGCGTTCGCCAACATGAGACTTCTCGATCAGGGTGTTACACTGACGAGCGACGTCGAATCGACGATACTACTCGATCAATCGACGACGGCGGGACGGCGAGACGCGACAAAAATGCCAATCAGACCAACTTTTGGCCTTTTCGTTTCATGCGCGGTCGTTATAGGAGTAGTAATGGCTGTGTCAGGGCATTCAAACTCGCCTATGCCAGTTCACAGCTCCGCTGCAGTGTTGGGCGATCGTTCACCTTTAACGGCGCGCGCGGGAACGTTCATGCATTCAAAGTCCTGTGAATGGCGGCTCGATCGAGCAGCGCAAGAAAATATTCGCTGTAACCCGCGTGGGACGGACGTAGTTGTGGTCGATGCTTTGCGGGCAGTGTATGTTGACGTCACGAAAGCTGCGAGCGAGAGCATCAGAGAGAGACTAGAAGAGGCATTCGGGGCGAGTTGGAACGATCCAAAGTATGCAGATCAGTCTGTTTACGACGTCGGTCCGCATGGAAAGATAAAAACGCGTCGGTCGACGACAGCATCTTTACCAGATGAGGTGTTGTCCAACTATACGTTTTTCACGTTCGTGCGCAACCCGATAGAGCGTTTCGCATCTGCATATCGTCAAACGTTCTGCCGCTCAATGTGCCAAGGTTGTGAGGCTGGGAAGACACCAACACGACCACCTACGATCGAGCAAACGATTGATTTGCTGGAGATAATGCGCGAAAAATCGGCGAGTGATGACACATTTTGCCTGTTGAAGGACGGATCGACGAATGAGTGGAATTTTCTCAACAATCCTTGGTTAGATGAGCACTTACAATCTGCGGTGTTCCGCATGAGTGGAGTCACTCGGCACGGAAAGAGAATTCCGATACATTTTATCGGGCGCGTGGAATCGCTCAACGAGGATTGGACGCGTCTTTTGGATCAACTCTCCGTGAGTGCTAAGCATGGCGCACGCGCGCCGCTTGAGCGTATCGATCACATGTGCGACATCGTTGAACGTGAAAACCAACTCAAAGCGCAGATTAAAGCATTCCGTAACTATACAATCGAGGGCAAACGTGCACCGCAAAAGGGGGATTTATACGAGCCAGTACGCGTGGTCTATGACGGTGTTGGCCGAGCGGTGCAAATTCCAGAGCCTTCGACGGATCGAGGTACATACGTGGATCGATTCCACACGCTTTACGAAGATGATTATAGGTGTCTTGGTTACGACGAAAAATAAATAGATTCATAGAATATTAGCTCACACGCTTAGCCATAGCAGTTTTAGTTTCAGATGTGTATTTAGTTGATCGTCTTTGGGTGCGAACGAGAAACTTGCGCCCTCTGTGACGGCACTTCTAATCTCGGAGCGATTCACACGACGCTCTTGCGTCCTGACTATGGTCCATGACCCGTCCACATCGCTCCTCAGCGATGTGGTAACAGTTGGCGACGTCCACGAGCGCACAAGCGCGCGAGCATCGACGATGACCGTTGAAGATGCTTGGGCCGAGCTCTTTGCCGTCGACGCCGCGCTACGCACGGCTCTGTCGGAGCCCGCTCTGGCGGATGCGCACGAGTTATCGAAGAATAGTACATTGAAATTGGCAATTGCGTTGATTGCGCGCGTGGACGGCGAGGAATCCGTCGAGAACACACCACCATGGGGGACACCGACGAAGACCGCGGTGGAACGGTTTGCCGAGGAGTTAGAGGTTGTATTAAGGGAACGTGATCGAGCTGAAATGACAAGAGATCGCGCTCTAGGTCAACGCAAAGATGCACTGCTGGCGTACGAAAGGCAATCTGCTCGCGTTGAGACGAGTGAGAAGGCTTTGAATTTCGCTCAAGCTGAGATAGGACGGTTGACACAAAAGGTTCGCGCGTTGCAGACGTCTAATGGAGGTTTACGAGGAGAGTCAGCGGAACGTTTAGATAGATTAAAACGAGCAGAGAAAGCCGTCACAGAGGCACGCGCGGAGGCTGATGAAGAGCGAATGAGATCGGCGAAATTGCGTAAGGACTTTGAAGTTGAGAGGCAAGTATTTAAGGCGAGGAGTGCCGAAATCACACGCCTAGAAGGTATGCTTCGTGACACCAAATCGGTGGAGAGTGCGACAGACGCCGCTAGACAAGCAAAGCGCATTGCCGAGCTGGAGGACAAAATACTTGCCATGGCGGCGGGATCGGTGTCCCAGCCTCAGCAGACGAATGAACGCGAGCTGGGATTGTTGCTCGTTCAAGAGCTCGCAAAAGAGGAGTTGAAATCGCGTGCGCGCGCGGATGCCGCGGAAAAGCTTGTTCTAGAATTGCGTACGCAACTTGATGGTAAAATTGCGGAAGTTATTAGTCTGCGTCAACACCTCGATAGTCTTGATCGCAGCTCCTCCAGGGGGAGAGATGCAACGCCACGGTCATTTGAGAATCGCAGTCACATGAGCAATTTGGATCGAAACCTTCAGGATAGTTGTGAACGCGCAGAAGAGCTGTGTCGAAGACTATCATCGGTCGTCAGCGCAAGTGAACTTGTGGTAAGCGCGACTATGGGCTCAGGTGGTAGTATCCGTTCACAACCTTTTGGAACCGCAACGCCCATGAGCGGGGAATCAGAGGGTATGATTCGTAATTTGCAAGCTGCATTGGAGGAGCAAGCAGAACGGGTAGCGAACGCAGAAAAACTTGCATCTCGAGCTTCGGGCGAAGCCACAGCATTGCGAGAAGCTATAGCAAATGCTGAACTCATCGCTAGTGCCGCAGCCGCTGTCGCAAGAGACAGAGGTTTGACTGAAGCGTATGTCGCTCGTGGAAATATTGATGTGCGCTCACCTTTAAGCTTTGCATCGACTCCAAGCAATCATGCGCAACCATCGTTTCAAAGTCCACGCACAGTACAATCGAGCAGTAACCAGGAACATTCGTTGCTCGTGGAATTAGAAGAGGCGAAGAACACAGCTCGAAAGGAGCGCACAAAGCGCGAGGCAGCGGAGCAAGCAATAGTTCGATGGAGCCGATTAGAGGAGTGATATTTAAACTTTAGTATGAAATAGAAATAGAATATAATTAGCATTGCAATCGTTCCCATTGAACTTTTCCAAATTTGACAAGCTCTATCACGAGTTCATCGTTTACAAGCTCACCATGACTCTTGTCGGCGATGAACTCCATGGGCGTTTCGGTTATTGCAAAACGATACCGCCGTTCCTCGTGCATGATATCCGCATTAAAGCTCTGCGATCGAAATTGTAATTCCAAAACAATATTCGCATTTTGCAGACAAGTAGGTAGTCTCACGTGCACGATTACTCGATCGTGTCCATCAATGAAATAATAATCGTCGAGCGTATCCGTCACATCGATAGCGCGTGCCCCGCAACCGAAACGTTCGCGCTCTTCTTTTGGTACTTCTGCTACAAAACGCTTTCGTATACTCTTATGCTCTTCCCTCCTGATGCGCACGATGTCTTCTTCGCTATCGGAATCGGACAAATCGCGCGCAAACTTATCCCACGCTGCGTACATAGCAAACGCCACGCCGTAAAGTGAAGCTAATCAGCGGCTGCTCGCAACGGCTGGGGTGGGGTGTCGGAGGCAGTTCAAGCACATGTAATCACCGATCAACTGGATGATAGAGCACACAATAGGCATTCATGCATTAATATGCCAGCACGTCTTCATAGTCGTATGGATTCCCCGACATAGAGTTGATTTCGGTGGTTCCTCGCGCTTTCATATTTTTCAATTTGAGCGGCAACGGCTGCGACGCTCCGACGGTCAACTCAACCTTTGTTTCGTTTGCACCGGGTTGTAACTCTTTTATTGATCCAATGCGCCCGCTGGACAAGACATCGTCGTTCGCTTGGTCCTTGACTTGTCCGAAAACGTCGGCGTTGTACACAACCTCGTTCGATTTGTTGTAAGCCGTAAACTTCAAACGTATGCAGTTCGCCTTGTAGGTTCCTGATCCAGGCACTCCACCCGCTCGACCGCATGACTCTTGCACGACCTGGCTCGCGTCGATTGTGATTTCTACGTTCTTGGCGACCGCAGGCGAGGCGCTTGCGAGCGCGCACGCGAGGGTGGTCGCAGCGATAAGAGACGAAGTTTTACTCGGTTGTCCATCTGACGCCGACGATGCGCACACCGTTGGACGTCGCGCACGCGTCGTAGATGTCGTAGATGGCGTATTTTGTCTCCGAGAAGCGAAAGTCGCGGTGCGCGTGGAGAGCATCATGCGTGTGGAGGTGTGTCGCCTAGAGTTGCTGTATGTGTATGTGTATGTGTGTGTCTTTTGCGTCAAATTTCAAATTTGTCTACTTGTGTACAACGAGGGGTGGGGATTTTTAAGCCGTCGGCGCCGCCTCGGGTGTGGGTTCAGCCGCGGAAGTTTCCGCATCAACGGAAATTTCATCATTGGTGTTTTGTGCGGATTTTAAAGGCGCGACGGCTTCACCAGAGATGGCTTTCACCTTGGCTGTCGCGGTGTTCAACCCGCTCACGACGGTGTTCGTGGCGCTGGAAATGACTGAGTTTTCCATCGCTTTATTTACGACACCCTTGCCTACATCCTTGCCAATACCAACTACCGCACTTGTCGTGGCCGTAATCTTCAAGCTCTTGTCGAGTTCGGTCATTTGAGCCGATGCTTTGGCGTTAAATGACTTGACGCCTTCAGACAAGCCAAACTTTTCATCCGTCTTCTTAATGCTCGCGGACACTTGCAACTTTTGATCCATCGCCTTCAAATTTTCCTTCGCCTTGGCCGTGATCTGATTACGTTCATCAAACTCTTTCACCGCCGAAATTGCTTGTTTACCAGCCAATAAAGTCTTGCCCAAGAAGCCCGCAAACTTGCTTTCAAATGCATTCAACTCGACGCGGTCCTCCAAGTTCACATCCTCCGCCACCGGATACGCACATTCTACAATATTCAGCGGATGATTCAATAACAAGCATCCATTCAACAACACCGCCGCACTCACGGCTTCGCTAGCGTTGAATTCAATGACGGCTTTACGCGTCGCGTTTGCCTTGGGCGCGCTCACGCGCACGCGCGCAATCTCCCCCGCTGTACTGAAAAACTCACGCAAATGCGACTCTTCCGCACTCGACGCCACATTCGTCACCTAAGCATACACGCACAAGGATCATCCGCGTGCGTACCACTCGTCAGTCATCTCGATCGACGCAGCACACACCGCCTATGACGCGATTAATCACCCACCACACGCAACGCCAACACTATCCAGCGCGCGTGCGTGTGTCGTCCTCGTCCTCGTCCTCGTCGTCGTCGTCGTCCTCGTCCTCGTCGTCGTCCTCCTCCTTCGCGCACGTGCACGTACCATGATCGCCGACATCTCGTCCGTCGTCCGTCGCTCGTTCGTCGCTCACACGGCGCGGCGACGAATGCGCGACGAGACGAGATCCGCACCCTCGCGCCATCGCATCCGCGCTCGTGGCGCCCCGAGGCGCTGGGCACGACCACGCCACCAATGTAAACTCTAACACAAAAAATAATAAAGTAACGCACGAACGACCAGTAGCACGCACGCACGGGCCAGTACAGTACTGTATGCGTATACACACAAAGGACAGTAACGCATTGCTCCCGTGATGATATGATGGGCGACGACGGGGATCATCATCGGACGGACGAGCGACGACGGACGGGTGATGGGTGCGCGGATGATGATGACGACGGACGACGGACGACGACGGACGACGACGAC